>Ga0116193_1000033_pt1 | contig 143724 bp, 126 predicted proteins | sample AD_UKC115_MetaG_FD_89892 | JGI IMG/M metagenome (GOLD analysis project Ga0116193, IMG submission 89892) | Active sludge microbial communities of municipal wastewater-treating anaerobic digesters from Hong Kong - AD_UKC115_MetaG | ecosystem: Engineered > Bioreactor > Anaerobic > Digestate...
AATCTGTTCAAAGGATTTTCAGTAGAACCTTTGTAAAAGGTGCCATCTATTTGACTTTGAATAATGTAAACATAATAGGACATAAAAGACAAAGCCCCACTTCTTTGAGTGAGGCTTTGCGGACCGGACGGGACTCGAACCCGCGACCTCCGCCGTGACAGGGCGGCATTCTAACCAACTGAACTACCGATCCAATATTTTTAAGAACCTCATCTGATTTCCAACCCGTCTCTACTACCGTAGAGACCAACTGAACTACCAATCCATTATTTTTCCCAGTGTAATCTTTAGATTTTTTATCTTTCCAAAGATTTCAGGACGGCAAAGATAAGGGGAAACACTTTTTTTCAACAAATCTTTCTTTGCCAAAATTTCTCTATGTATTTTTACCTTAAATCTTATAGTAAAATATGCCTACTTACCCCAATAGACAATTCCTTGACTTTGAAAAACCGATCAAAGAATTGTATGAACAAATTGACCAGGCAAAAAAACTGGCTGAGAAAAATCAAAAAATTGACTATTCTCAAACCATCTCGCAATTGGAAGATGCCATCCTGGAAAAAAGAAAAGAAATAACGGAGCATCTTACTCCCTGGCAGCGTGTTCAGCTTAGTCGCCATCCGGACAGACCTTATACCACAAAATATATATTAAAAATGTCCGATAATTTCCTGGAGTTGCATGGCGACAGGAATGTGAAAGATGATAAAGCCATGATAGGTGGATTTGCAGAACTTGATGGACAAACAGTAATGTTTATCGGCCAGCAAAAAGGTATCAATACAAAAATGCGCCAGCAAAGAAATTTTGGGATGGCTAATCCTGAAGGATATCGAAAGGCCTTAAGGCTGATGAAACTTGCAGAAAAATTTGATAAACCTATTGTTACACTGATTGATACGCCTGGTGCTTTCCCCGGCGCAGAAGCAGAAGAACGGGGACAGGGCGAAGCCATCGCAAGGAATATTTATGAAATGATCCGATTAAAAGTACCGGTAATCTGTGTGATTATTGGCGAGGGTGCAAGCGGAGGCGCCCTGGGTATTGGTGTGGGTGATAAAATTCTCATGATGGAAAATACCTGGTACACTGTGATTTCACCGGAGAATTGCAGTTCCATTTTATGGAGAAGCTGGGAGATGAAAGAAGTGGCAGCCGAACAACTTAAACTCACTTCAAAAGATATGAAAAGCTTTGGCCTGGTAGATGAAATAGTTCCCGAGCCTGAAGGCGGCGCACATTGGGATTACGATGAATCTTCCCGGCTATTAAAAGAATATATTTTGAAGGCAATCCATGAAATGAACAATTATACACCACAGGAGCGAATCAATATGCGTATTGAAAAATTTGGCAAAATGGGCTTCTGGGATGAACTCATCGATTAATAATTACTTTTTTTACAAAAAATTCACTCGAAAAAAAAATAACATGACTCAAGGGTTAGATACATCTTTTTTAAAGGGTACCGGGGTAGCCTTGATTACTCCTTTTAAAGAAAATGAAGAAATAGATTTTGAGGCGCTGTCCAAAATCATTGACCATGTCATATTGGGAGGCGTAAATTATGTGGTAGTTCTGGGTACAACCGGTGAAACGCCTACCCTGTCAAGATCGGAAAAGATGGAGCTCATCCGATTTACCTATGACCAGGTCAAAGAAAGGGTGCCGGTGATTGTGGGTATTGGAGGAAACAATACTGCTTCCGTATTAAATGATCTGAAAGAATTTCCTCTGGAGCAGGCAACAGCAATTTTAAGTGCCGTTCCTTATTATAATAAACCTTCTCAGGACGGATTATTTTTACATTATAAAAAACTGGCTGAAAATGCACCCAAACCGATTGTACTTTATAATGTACCCGGCAGAACGGGTAGAAATTTATTTGCCGAAACAACCTTAAAATTAGCACTGGAAGTTGGCAATATTGCCGGCATTAAAGAAGCCAGTGGCGACTTTAATCAATGCATGCAGATTTTGAAAGACAAGCCCGGATTTTTTACGGTAGTAAGTGGTGATGATGCACTGGCACTTCCCCAAATGGCTTGCGGCATGCAAGGTGTTATTAGCGTGGCAGCCAATATGTTCCCCGAAGATTTTTCAGGCATGATCCGAAATTGCTTGAAGAACGATTATGAAGCAGCAAAAAAATTAAATGACCGTTTGATTCCCGCCTATGATCTCATGTTTGCCGAAAATAATCCTGCAGGCGTAAAAGCATTCATGTCCGAAAAAGGTTTATGTAAAAATATTCTGCGCCTTCCAGTGAGCCCGCTTTCCGAAAATTTACATAATAGGGTTAAGAGTTTTTTACAGAAATATTAAATTTGTCCCCAGACAAATTGTTTTCATAGATCAATCCTATTTTAACCAAAAAAACAAAGGCAGCATCACCTGGCATCAGATTTTTCCTTGCCTGTTTACATCCTATTTAAGAAAACTTTTTGAGCAAAGCCCTTGTTTGCTTTGATCAATACCTATTTTTGTTGCCAAATAATAAATAATATGGGTTGGATTGTGTTTTTCATTTTTGTGATTGGCTGGATGATTGGTTTATATGGTATGTTTAAGAAAGCGGGCATCAGGCCGGAATGGGCTGCTTTTATTCCTTTTTATAATACCTGGTTGATTGTTGAAAAATGCGGTATTAAGAAGATTTGGTTTTGGCTGCAATTCATTCCCATTGCCGGACAATTTATTACAATCTGGATCACCATTATTTTTGTCATGCATTTTGGCAAGGTCAATTTAATTGACCATACGCTGACTGTTTTTTTGCCTTTTTTATATTTACCTTATCTCGGTTTTTCGGATAAAGTAAGATGGGGAGGCAGGGAAATTTTTAAGCGATATAAAAAACCTGCATCCCGTGAATGGATTGATGCAGCCGTATTTGCAACAGTAGCGGCAACCCTGATACGCACTTTTATCTTTGAAGCCTATACCATTCCTACCGAAAGTATGGAGAAAACATTAATGGTAAATGATTTCCTCTTTGTCAATAAAATGGCTTATGGTCCGCGCATTCCGCAAACACCTTTAAGTTTTCCTTTTGTACACAATACTTTACCGGGAATGCCAACAACGCCTTCCTATTTGAAGTGGATACAACTACCCTATTCACGCATACCCGGATATGATGAAGTGAAAAGAAATGATGTTGTGGTTTTTAATTTTCCTGCGGGCGATACCATCATCAATGTGGTGGGTTACGGATCAATGCGTCCTTATTATGATGTATTGCGTGAGCAGTATCATGGAGATCGGGAAAAACTTAAAGCAGATTTTCCATTATTGGTACACCCAATGGATAAAACCGATAATTACATTAAACGCTGCACCGGTATGCCGGGTGATATGATTCAGGTAAAAGAAGGTATCTTATATGTAAACGGGCAGCCTGCTTATGTTTCACCCAATTCACAAATTGATTATAATGTTCCACTCAATGGAAAAACTTTTACAGTAGATGGATTAAATGAGCAATTGGGCATTAATGCCACAGAAGGTTTAGGGGATATATTGCCGGATAGCGCTTGCATCATTATGAATATGACTCCTGTAGAAAAAGAAAAAGTAGAGAGCGCATTAAAAGTAAAATGTACCATTGCTACATATCAACAGGAGTCCACACAGGTATTTCCATTTAATGAAATGAGCGCTTCCTGGAGCAGAGATAACTATGGCCCCATACAAATTCCGCAAAAAGGAAAAGCAATATCCCTAACCATGCAAAATATTGCGGAATATGAACGGCTCATTACCACCTATGAACATAATACTTTAGTCGTACAAAACGGAAAATTCCTTATTAATGGCAAGGAAACATCAACTTATACGCCCATTTATAATTACTACTGGATGATGGGAGATAATCGCCATCGTAGCCAGGACAGCCGTTTCTGGGGTTTTGTACCTGAAACAAATATCGTAGGCCGGGCATCACTCATCTGGTTTAGCTGGAAAGACGGCCCGCGGTGGAGCAGGATATTTAAACTGATTAATTAAGTTTTATGAATGCTTGGGGGATCCATGATTTATGCCCGAATTCTTTTTACAAGCACTTGCATTCATTTAGATTTTATTCCTAAAAAATATCTTCAAAAAATCATTTTAAAAATGAAGATTCCAGGTTACGGAAGGAATGATGGGGAATAAAGAGACTTGCTTGGTAGTTACCGTCAATGTACCGTTTGCTGCATTCCCTTCCTGGTCAAAGTAGAGAAAATAAGGGTTTAACCGGCTATAGACATTATAGACACTAAATACCCAATTTGCTTTATACCATCTTGGCTTTTTTTGAATAGGAGTATATGTAGCCGAAAGATCCAAACGGTGATAAGGCGGCATGCGGTAAGCATTGATACGACTATATTCCTGCGTTAAAACACCTTCAATAAAATAAAAACGTTCCGGTAAGGATACCGCATTTCCGGTTCCAAAAACAAATACAGATGAAAAAGTCCATTGATCATTCAGTTGATAGGTTGTAACTACGGAAAGATCATGCCGACGGTCATATTTACCATAAAATTTCTCCCCATTATTTAATGCCGGAAACTTTCTCCATGTCCATGACAATGTATATCCAATCCATCCGGTGAACCGGCCTTTTACTTTATGAATAAATAATTCTGAACCATAACTCCATCCTTTTCCAAACACAAAATCTTCTTCGGGGTCTTTTAAGGTATTGGGTGTATAACCTTCTCTATATTCTATTTGATTGTCCATAGCCTTATAATATAATTCCAGGGATGTTTCGAAAGTATTATTTTGAAAATTCCGAAAATATCCAAGCGCATATTGCCATGATTTTTGTGGCTTCACCCGGTATGTACTTGGCACCCAGATATCTGTAGGTAAAGTAGTTCCGGCATTGCTAACCAAATGTATGTACTGCAAATTATGAGATACGGATGCCTTAATAGAACTCATGGAATCTATATCTATTCTCCAGGTGATCCTAGGTTCAAAGCCACCATACGATTTTATGGGCTGAGCCGAAAGATAAACAGTACTATCAATAGGGTTTCCATATATATCATGCGTATAAGCCACATAAGGTCCCAGTTGTGTGAAGCGACTATAACGTAAACCATAATTCATTTGCATGTCTTTCGATATGGCCCAGTCGTCCTGTAAATATACGGCCCACTCTCCTGCATATTTTTTTTGAACATTCAATGGCTGGAATATAGTTGTATCCTGGCTCCCACTAACAAGGCTGGGTAAAAAAGTATGATAGGTATATTGAGCCCCCATTTTTAAATGATGTGAAATAGCAGGATAAAAATCAAAATCCGTTTTGGCATTGAAGTCTTTGATGCCGGAAGAGATATTGATCAAAAAATTATTTTGAGCGCCATTGAAATCAAAGCGATAGTCATTATAAATAAGGGAAGTATTGGCAAACAACTTTTTACTAAATACATGATTCCATCTTAACGTAGCGGTGCTATTACCCCAGGGTATATCTGTTGTAAAAGACCGCCTGGCATTATTAAAATCAAACTGATCCCTTCCAAAGTACCCGCTGAGGAATAGCCGGTCATTGGTTGAAAACTGGTAATTGGCTTTTAAATTCACATCATAGAAATAATAACCGGAACCATAATAATTATTACTCTTTCCTAAAATAGATTTTGAAATTGCATCAATATATGTGCGCCTTGCAGAAATCATATAGGATGCCTTATTTTTTATCAAAGGACCTTGTATGGAAAACCGAGAGGCAATCAAGCCAATCCCTGCATCTACTTGTGTTTTATGCATATTCCCATCTTTCATAATGATATCAAGTACACTAGATAACCTTCCGCCATATTGCGCCGGGAATCCGCCTTTAATAAGGCTGACTGATTTGACAGCATCCGCATTAAAAACAGAGAAAAAACCAAACAGATGACCCGTATTATACACAACGGCATCATCCAATAAAACCAAATTCTGATCCGGCCCTCCACCTCGGACATAAAACCCGGAATTCCCTTCACCTGCATTACGAACGCCGGGTAGTAATTGAAGCGTTTTTAAGACATCTGTTTCCCCCAGGAATGATGGTATGGCTTTTATCTCTGCAATGCTTAAATCTATTTTTCCCATCTGAGAAGTTTGAACATTATTTTCTCTTTTTTTTGCCGAGATAATTACCTGCTGAAGATTAAATGAAACCGGATTTAGGTAAATAGTGAAAGCTCGATCTTCTAAAGAATCTATATGAATCGTTTTTGTTTCATAACCGATATATGAAACATGGATATGGTTTATGTTTTCCGGTAAGGTGAGAGAAAAAAATCCATAATTATTGGTCTGGATGGGGCTATTCAGGCCGGGGGCGGAAATCGTTGCCCCCCTAAGTGTCTCACCATTCAAAGAATCTTTTACATATCCATTGATAGTTTGCCTTTTTTGTGCAAAAGAACAGCATACGGTGAAAATAAATATCAATAGAAAAGATATTTTCATGAACTGCCCCAAAGTTTAAATGAAAAAATATTTCAGTTAAAATTCAACAAATTTCAACCTGCCGGGAAATCCAATAACCAGCTTCTTAATGATTCGCCACACCAATGCTGTCTTCCACATCTCCGCAATGAAGCATACCGGAATGATATTTCGGATGATTGTTTCCAAGATAGGGATTTACAATTTCCAGTTGATCACTTAACCAAAAAGCGGCAATGGAATCCTTAAATGCCATAGGGCATTTATCGTGGTAAATTATACCCTGATCATACTTTACTGTTCGCAATAAGTTGTACAGATTTTCAGATAAATTATTAAAGGCAATCCGTTTCCCTTCAATGGTTTCTTCAGCAGAGATGATGCGGGCCTGGCCGGCTACATTAAATGAATAAGAAAGCGCTGTATTGATCAATAAACTGTCTGCTTTCATTTCTTTCAAAGGTAAATTGGGAATTTCAGTGGACAATTGTAAAGCTGTAGCACTGGCTTTTGCAGTATCCCAATTTACAAAGGCATCTTTCAATGTATAATAGGTTTGCATGACCTGCAAGAAATTTTTATTAAAATCATCCGTATGAGCGCTCACCATTAAAGCCGTTTGTTTTTGTGTGTCTTTATTTTCATCCGGATGTGTATAAAAAAACAAAAAATAAACAGCTATAGCAGCCACAAGAATAGCTAAAATCAAAAATCCTTTTTTCATGATGAATCAATTAAATTTTTTGCAAAAAAAACAAATTTATACAATCTCAATCACATGCCCTAAATAAGCAACTCCTTTCAAATTCTTTGATTTAATTTTGCGCTGCAATTTTTTTTATGCTTGCAGGTTTAAATAATATCACCTTTGAATTTGGCGCGAGAATAATCGTGGAAGATGCGACCTGGCACATACAACCGGGAGAACGTATAGGCCTTATCGGTTATAATGGTACCGGAAAATCTACCCTGTTAAAACTTTTTGTGGGGGAATATACTCCTTCATCAGGGACCGTGGAAAAAAGCCGTGATACTACTATTGGATATCTGCACCAGGATCTTTTAAGTTTTGATACAAATGATTCTATTCTCAATGTGGCGATGAGCGCTTTCGATAAAATTAAGGATCTGGAGAAAGAGATCGAATCATTAGGAAAAATCCTTGAACAAGAATCGGATGATCAGTTATTAGAGAAATACACGGATCTGCTCCATGAACTGGAAGTGCGTGGCGGGTATGAAATTCATCATAAAACAGAAGAAGTTTTACAAGGTCTTGGTTTTAATAATAGTGATTTACAAAGACCTTATAAAGAGTTTAGTGGTGGTTGGCGGATGCGGGTATTGTTAGCGAAAATGATCCTTCAGCAACCGGATATATTATTGCTGGATGAGCCCACAAACCATTTGGATCTGCCATCTATTGAATGGCTCGAAAAGTACCTGGCACATTACCAGGGAAGTGTGGTGATTGTGAGCCACGATAAGTATTTCCTAAACAGGATGGTTACAAAAATTGTGGAATTGTATCAACAGCAATTACATATCTATTCCGGCAATTATGATTTCTACGAAAAGGAAAAAGCCATCCGTATAGATATGCAACAAAAGGCTTTTGAAAACCAGCAAGATTTTATTCGCCAACAGGAAAGGTTTGTAGAACGTTTTAAAGCCAAAGCCAGTAAAGCAGCCCAGGCACAAAGCATTCAAAAACGCCTGGATAAACTCGAACGTGTAGAAAATGTAACCCTTGAAAGGCCTAATCTACGCATCAATTTTCAAGTGGAAAAACAACCCGGTAAAATCATTGCCACTTTAAAACATGCCACAAAAAAATTTGATGAAAATAAAATTGTGGAAGATGCCCATGCAGAAATTAACCGTGGAGATAAAATTGCGCTTATTGGTGCTAATGGAAAAGGGAAATCAACATTACTGCGCATATTGGCGGGTGTAGAGCCTTTTGAAGGGGAAAGAGTGTGGGGGCATAATGTTCAGGAAAGTTTTTATGCGCAGCATCAATTAGAGGCGCTGAATATACATGTGGATATTTTGGAAGAAATGAAAAATGCCGGTAGTGGAAAAACAGAACTGGAATTGCGCGCGCTCATAGGATGTTTTCTTTTTTCCGGCGATGATGTGGAAAAGAAAATCAAAATTCTAAGCGGTGGAGAAAAAGCTCGTGTAGCTCTTGCTAAAGTAATCATCGGAAAAGCCAATTTCTTAATGCTGGATGAACCTACAAATCACCTTGATATCCATAGTGTAGAACTCCTGATTGAAGCATTAAAAAAGTATGAAGGCACCCTGATTCTTGTAAGCCATGACCGCTATTTTATTTCTAAAACAGCAAATAAAATTTGGGAAATTGATGTTTATAAAATCAGGGAATTCAAAGGAGATTATGAGGAATGGGCCGAGTGGAAAATCCGGAATGAAAAAAAGAAAACTGCCCTTCTCAAAAATAATCAAAAAGAAACTCCTCCTATCCCTGTAAAATCTGCCAAAGAAGTGCAACAAACGACGGCCACATCATCTTCACATCATGAAAGAGAACAAAAAAAAGAACTTCAAAAATTACAAAAACAATTTGCCAAAATTGAGGAAGAAATCAATGCACTGAATAATGAAAAACTGATACTTGAAAAAAAACTTTCACTGCCGGATAACTTTAAAGACCCGGAAAAATTTCATGAGTTGGAAAAAAATTATGCATCTCTGTTGGAAAAAATAAATGAGATGAATGATAAATATGAGTCCTTATTCAATGCAATCATCCAATTGCAAGATGAATAAGCTTCATTCATGCTAATAAACTTTCCTTTTCTCACCTTTACGATTCGTAATTAAAACACTTTTTCCAAAAACTTTACCCTCATAATTTTCCATCCTTACAGAAATTAATTGGATTTGCTTAACTTTCCACCTCAAAAAATATTTTATGAAAAGAATTTTTTGGCTGATAATCCCTCTCCTTCTTCTGTGCAATTTTATTAATGCTCAGACCCCTGCTTTTATATCCGATAGCCTGGAAAACTATATTCATCAAGGTATGAAAGACTGGGCCATTCCCGGCCTGGCTGTTGCTGTGATAAAAGATGGGAAAACAGTAGTAATGAAAGGATTTGGTGTTCGCGATATGCAATCCAATGAGCCGGTTGATGAAAATACTTTATTTATGATTGCCAGTAACAGTAAACTTTTTACGGCTACTGCCCTTGCCCAGTTGGAATATCATCAAAAACTATCCCTGGATGATAAAATCAGCAAATATTTTCCCGGCTATTCTGTGTACGACCCCATTACAACTCAGTTGGTAACTATCCGGGATATGCTTAGCCATCATTTGGGTACGCGTACTTTCCAGGGTGATTTTGCATTTTGGGATTCTAAACTTTCTTCAGCACAAATCATGAATAAAATGAAATTGCTGAAAACCTCTCAAAATTTCCGGCAATCGTTTGGTTATTGCAACAGTTGTTTCCTAACAGCGGGAGAAGTGATTCCTGTTGTTACCGGAAAACCCTGGGCGGTCTATATCTACGATAGTTTATTGTTACCGTTAGGTATGGATAATACTCATGCATTAGGTTTGAATATGGGGAATATGGAAAATGCATCTAAACCCTATACAAATTTATATACCGGTAAATTAACTGAACTGCCTTATGACCGGGTTGATAATCTTGCGCCTGCCGGAAGTATTGTGAGTAATATCAAAGACATGGCCAAGTGGTTAACGATGCAATTGGATTCAGGAAAATTGAATGGAAAACAAATTGTTCCATGGCAGGCTATCCAAAGAACGAGAGATATGCAGACCATCATTTCAAGCAGGAAATCATTTAATAGGCCCACTCATTTTACCGGCTATGGTCTCGGTGTTTTTGAAACGGATTATGCAGGCAAACAAATTTTCTGGCATACCGGGGGAGCCATGGGTTTTGTAACCAATACTTGTTTTGTGCCTGAAGATCATTTAGCCATTGTGATCCTGACCAATATGGATAATCAATCATTTTTTGAAGACTTGCGTTATCAAATATTAGATGCTTACTTAGGCCGCCCATTTAAAAATTACAGTAAAATGGACCTGGCTGCATCAAAACCTGATTTTGAAAAAAGTATTGCAGATGTAAAAGCGATGCAAGACAGAATCAAAGGAGAAAAACCTGCCTTAAATTTAAATGACTACAACGGTACTTATGAAAATGAACTATATGGTTCTCTTCAAATTTCAAAAAAAGGAGATGAACTGGAAATTCAATTTAATAATACCTATAATCTCACAGCTTCATTGCAATACATGGATCATGGACAATGGTTATTAACTTATAGCAATATTGATTTTGGAATTCTGCCCATCCATTTTAACATAGAAAACAATAAAGTAGTTTCCATTGAAATCAGAGTCAATGAATTTCTGGATTATGATCCCTATATTTTCATAAAAAAATAAAAACATGATAAAAAAAATAAGCCTTCTATTATTGGCCGCTTCATGCGGAGTTGCCACATTTGCTCAAAATAATCTTAGCCCGGAAATGCTTTGGAAATTAGGCAGGGTAAGCGCTTTGGGAATTTCTGCCGATAAGAATTTTATCGTTTATGATGTTGGTACACCGGATATGGACAATAATAAAATCAATCATAAAACCTATAAAATACCCATTTCCGGAGGTGCTGCGGTAATGATTGATAATGCGGCATCACTACTTCCCAATACTAAAATTTCACCGGATGGTCAATACAAACTGGAAAGCAAACCGGTACAAATTTTAAAAGTGACTGGCGCAGACATTTTCCCTGATTTACCAAAATCCAATGTTTATGTTTATACATCGCTGGACTACCGTCATTGGGATACCTGGGAAGATGGTCAATTTGATCATGTATTTTTAGAGTCCACCAACTCAGAATCTGCGAATGGAAGTATTGATCTCATGAAAGATGAGCCTTATGATTGTCCGCAGAAACCTTTTGGTGGTGACGAAGATTATATCTGGAATCCTGATGGAAAGCATGTTGTATATGTTACCAAAAAGAAATTTGGAACAGACTATACCATCAGTACCAATACAGATTTATATCAATACAATATCGTAAATGGTCATACTATCAATCTTACAAAAGATAATAATGGTTATGACATAGCTCCTGCCTATAATGCCAAAGGATGGCTGGCCTGGCTGAGTATGAAAAGAGATGGATATGAATCTGATAAACAGGATTTAAAAATCATGCATGATGATAAAGTCATCAATCTTACTGCAAACAGAGATGATCTTCATGTTCTAAGTTTTATGTGGGGAAATGACGGTAAAACAATTTATTTCATAGCTCCCGTAAATGGCACTTTACAATTATTCTCTGTATCATGGTCTCTGGAAGCAGAAACAAAATTTACCATCAATCAAATTACGAAAGGTGATTTTGACATTACTGCTATCACCGGACAAGTAGGCAATAAATTGATTGTATCTCGTACGGATATGAATCATGCTACTGAAATTTTTTCAGTGGCACTTAACGATGGTACAATGCAACAATTATCTCATGTAAATGACCAGGCATATAAAAATATAGCTTTATGCAAAACTGAAAGAAGATTTGTAACCACAACAGACAATAAAAAGATGCTGGTTTGGGTCATTTATCCGCCATCTTTTGATCCAGCCAAAAAATATCCCACGTTGTTATATTGCGAGGGTGGGCCGCAATCGCCACTTACCCAGTTTTATTCATTCCGTTGGAATTTTCAGTTGATGGCTTCACAAGGCTATATTATTGTAGCGCCTTCCCGCCGGGGTATGCCCGGATTTGGAACCGCCTGGAATGAAGAAATAAGTAAAGACTGGGGAGGGCAAGCAATGAAAGATTATCTCAGTGCAATTGATGATGTATCCAAAGAAACCTATGTAGATAAAAATCGTCTGGGTTGTGTAGGCGCCAGTTATGGTGGATTTTCTGTTTTTGAATTAGCCGGTATGCATAACAAAAGATTCAAAACGTTTATTGCCCATGATGGAGTTTTTGATTTTAGAAGTATGTATGGAACTACGGATGAAATGTGGTTTGAAAATTGGGAAAAAGGAGGCGCTTATTGGGAGAAAAATAATGCCGTTGCTCAAAAATCATTTAGCCAATCACCCAGTAATTTTGTAGATAAATGGGATACGCCTATTATGATTGTCCAGGGTGGAAAGGATTATCGTGTACCGATAGAACAAGGTCAACAAGCTTTCCAGGCTGCACAATTAAGAGGAATAAAAAGTAAATTCTTGTTTTTGCCTGAGGAGAACCACTGGGTACTAAAGCCGCAAAATGCCCTGGTTTGGCAGCGGGAATTTTATAGCTGGCTCAAAGAAACTTTATAATAACCAAAATGGCCGATAATTTTTTTAACATTTATCGGCCATTTTCTTTCCCGGGAAAGCGGATGTATTTTTCTTAATTCATACAATCTTGCTGAATCTTTATTTGGATACCAAATTTAATTAATAATATTGCAGCGATAAAAACAATTGACTTAAACCTATAAACATTTTATGCGGAAATTCTTTTTTATTTCAACGATCGTCCTATGCTCCATTTCATTACATGCACAGGAAAAAACAGAAACATACATTCGCTTACAAGGATCACTCAATACATCCACATTAATGAGGACTAATAAATCTATCAGTTCGAATTATGGCTATGTTTATGGCTATTCTTTAGGCATGAACCTTCATACAGTTTATGCCAGCCAGTGGGGATGGGAAGGGGGGATAAGTTATATTCAAAAAGGTGGGAAATTCAATAATACATTGGGCAATCCAAAAGCACATCTTGGATATCTGGAAGGAAATGTAGCAGCAGTGCGTAATTTCCCTTTAGAAAATGATGATGACATTTTTGTAAATGCGGGTTTTTATATTAGTGGAGGCATTGCCGGTAAAATAAAAACGGACAGCAGTAAAATCAATGTGCCTTATGGAAATGAGTGGAAAAGAATAGATATGGGTGTACAATTTAAAGCTGGCTATACATTTCATAAAAAAATCACCTTGGGATTATTCATGGATGGCTCTTTAACCAATGCCTATCTTCAAAATGTGATTCCAGGCGGCAGGCCCGGTTTAAATGGAAAAAATTTCTCTCTGAATGTATTTGGGTCAATTAGTTTGAATAAACTTTTCCATGCCGAAAATATGAAACCACTTTTTTAGTGCATCGCTTCACTCAAATCGAGTTTTGTTCCGGGCTTTCTTCTTTTAGCTAGTAATATCAGCGGAATACAAATGAGAAAAAGTATTCCGAGATAAAGAAATACATCCATATAGGATAAAACAATGGCTTGCTTGGATACAGAAAAATCAATGGCTTTATAGGCAGATTGCAAAGCCACATCAAAACTCATTCCTTTAGACATAAAACCATGTTGTAACGCACTCACTCTTTGCTGTACCAGCGGATCGTTGATATCTAAATGGTTTACCAATGCACTTCGATGTATCATGTTTTCCCTGGAGATGAAAGTCGTTATAGCCGCTACTCCAAATGAACCACCCAATTGACGCATCATTCCTGTAAATGAAGCGCCCTGCCCTATTTCCTGGCCTTGTAAAGTAGATAGCGCTAATGTGGTGATGGGTATAAATAACAGACCTAAACCAATTCCCCGGACAATAAGCATCCAAAAAAATGACTCACTGGATGTATCTGCAGAAATAATCTTAAACCCCCAGAAACTATATATAAAAAAAATCAATAAGCCAATTGACACCAAATATTGCTGCTTAATCCCTTTTTGTAAAAGCTTACCAATAATAGGCATCATGATGGCTGTTGTCACGGCTGAAGGAATCATCAGCATACCCGCCTGGAGGGCTGTCCAGCCCAAAGTACTTTGTGTATATAAAGGAATAATAAAAGTAGAACCATATAATCCAAATCCTAAAACAAAGGACATCACCGTTCCGATTCGCAGGTTACCATTTTTCAAGACTCTTAAATCAACGATCGGATTGGAGTATGTAAGTTCACGCCATAAAAAACAAATGATACCCAGGATGGCCGAAACTGTTAATCCAATAATCAGGTTACTGTTAAACCAGTCATCTTCATGGCCACGTTCCAATACGTACTGTAAGGATCCAACGGTAATGGCTAATAAGGCAATGCCAATCCAGTCAATTTCATTGATGGATTTTTTTTCTGCATACTTCGGGCTTCTAACAAATTGAAGCGTGAGTAATGTAGCCACCACGCCAATGGGAATATTGATATAAAAAATATATGGCCAGCTGAAATGATCTACTATATAGCCACCTAATGGCGGCCCTAATGTTGGGCCTATGATAACGCCTAAACCATAAATTGCCTGGGCCATTCCTCTTTTTTCAATAGGATACGTTTCGGTAATTATGGTTTGTGATGTAACTAATAAAGCTCCGCCACCAAGCCCTTGTAGAAAACGGAAAAAAACAAGCTCCCAAATTCCATTAGCATTCCCACATAAAAAGGAACAGGTCGTAAATAAAATGATAGAAGCTGCAAAATAATTTCTCCTTCCAAACTGTTGGGACAACCAGCTTGTCATGGGCACTATGATGACATTTCCAATGGCATAAGCAGTAATGACCCACCCTACTTCCGTAAGTGTAGCGCCCAGGTTTCCACGCATATCGTTTAATGCAACATTGACGATCGTCGTATCTACAATTTCCAATAAAGCGCAAAGTATAGCCGTAATCGTGATGATAGCCCTCTTAGAACCATATTCTACCAGGTTTTCCTGCATGATCGCTTTGCCCATATTCTTTCAGAAAAATTTATTGATCCAATTCTACGACTACATCCACATTCATTCCGGGGCGTAGTTTTTGAATTAAAGTATCTTGCTTATTTGTAAAATTTATTTTGACCGGCAAGCGTTGTACCACTTTCACAAAGTTTCCGCTGGCATTATCTGGTGGCAACAAAGCAAATTTGCTTCCGGTTGCAGGAGAAAAAGAACTGAGTACCGCATCGAAATCGTGTTTCGGAAAGGCATCAGCATGTACAATGACTTTCTGACCAACATGCATTTCATCGTATTGTGTTTCTTTGAAATTTGCAACAACCCACTTATCACTGTTTAAAACAATGCTGAAAGCTAATTGGCCCGCTTGCAAAAACTGCCCTTCCTGCAAATTCACTTTTGAAACAATCCCATTTTCTGAAGCTACTAATGTCGTGTAGGATAAATTGAGTTTGGCATTTTCAACATCTACCTCTCTTTGTTTTACAATTGATTCAGCTACACCTATCTGTGAAGCTGTTGCCGTACTTTGCGATATAACAATACCTTTCTGAGCAGCAGCCTGGTTCTTTTGATCCATTAATACCTGTAACTGTCTTTCCGCAAGTTGTTTTGCCGCCAATGCCTGTTCATACTGTTGTTGAGTAATAGAATGATCTTTTATCAAATTGGCATAACGCTGATAATCTTCCGTTGCACGCCAAACATTTACTTTTGCCGCTTCTATTTGTGCATTGGCCGTAGTAATAGCTGCATTACTTGTATGTACATTTTGGGATGTTGCATAACTGTTTGCAGTTGCAGAAGCCAGGTTACTTTTTGCGGTCGCCAATGCAGCTTCTGCTTGTGCCAGAACGATCTTAAGATCTCTCTGGTCAAGGGTGAGTAAAGTATCCCCTTTATGGACAAATTGATTATCATCTACAAATACTTTAGTTATATAACCGGGGATTTTTGAAATCACCGGACTGATATTGGCTTCTACCTGAGCATCATCGGTGTCTTCATGATGTAAACTGTACACATATTTTGAAATGCCAAACCAGCCTCCTAAAATCAATAATAAGGAAAGCACAATGATAAAGAATTTACTTTTTTTCTTTGGCGCTTTTTCAGATTCTTTCATATCGGGTGTAGATTGGTCATTGATATTTTCAGCCATAAATGTTTATTTTAATTTCCATGAATTGAACCTGTAGTCATCATTAATTTTTTATAAGCCATATATGAATCCGCTTTTGCAAAGGGCACATTCAATTTTGCCTGGAATAAGGAGGCATTTGCTTCGAGTAAATCAGTGAGTGTAGCCAGGTTATTTAAATATTTATTATTGGTGATTCGATAATTCTCCTGTGCCTGTGCCAGCGCTTTTTCATATACTTCAATCTTATTTTTGGATAAAATAAAATCTTGGTAATCGCGATTGGATTGCAATTTGATTTGATCCATCAATAATTCTCCGGCAGCATTTGCCTCAGCCAATTGAGCTTTCGCTCTCGTTAACCCGGAGTTTGATTTCCATAAATTGGCCAGATTATATTGAACGCCAAGGCCGATATTGACCGCATTGGTTACACTAAGCAAATGGGGTATCACCGCTGCTATATAACCCCCGGTGATAGCAATTGTTGGCAGTTTATCCGCCTCCGCCGATTTGATTCCAAGCTGGGCAGATTGAATACGTAATGAGGAAGCCTGTAAATCTTTTCGTTGTTGAATTGCCTGTTGTTCAACCTCATTAAAAGAAGGTACATCAGGGATATCTTTCAAAAAATCGATCTCTGTTTCAATTATGGCAGATTCGGGAAAACCCAATATCAAATCCATATTGACATTGGCAATTTTTGAGTCATTCTCTGCATCCAGCAAGGCTAGCTCAGTCTGTGTTGTTTGTAGTTCAGATTTTAGCAAATCGTTTCTTGCCAATAATCCGTTTTTTTCCAGGTTAGAAAAGATAGTATCCCTGGAGCGGGCAGCCTGGAGATTTTCCTGCACAATTTTTATTGCTTCGCGCGATTTATATAAATTGATATATGCTTCAATAATATTAAATGCAATCGCATTACTGTCATTCGCATTTTCAAGCCTGGAGGCTTCCAATAAATATTTCGCAGAAGTTATACCAAAACGGATTTTACCTCCGGCATATAAGGGTAATGAAGCATTACCAATGCCAAATAAAGCAGAAGAAACACCCGGAAAAGATTCCGGTGAACTGCCTCCTGAATTTTTTAAATCAATATTTGCACTACTCAAGCGAAGGTAACTGCCGCTTATTTTGAAGTCTGGCAATTGCCTGTTCTTTGCTTCCGTGACCATTGCATTTGCCTCAGAAATTTTTGCTTCGGAAATTTTTAGCTTCCGGCTATATTGAATACCCGTTTGGATGGCTTCTTCCAGACTTATAATACGTTTCTCCTGAGCAAAGCTGCTGAACGCAGAAAAAAGATAAACAAGAAAAAAAATATTTTTTAAATTAAGATTCATATTCAAGCAATGTTTTAAAAATCTTTTTGATATGATCACCCAGCCTCTTTTTCAACCAGGTATGATAGACTGAATCTGATGTTTTTTTAAGCGAATTGAATTCACGGTAAACCTCTTTATTCAAAATCATTTGTGTAACGGTTCCTGTCATGGTATTCATAAGCAACATGATATCAATGTCTTTTTTAAAGACTTTCTTTTGCTGGCCCTCTTCAACGAGCCCGCGAATCATGTTTGCATAATTTAATTTAATATCGCTGATGAATTTCAAAATCACCTTATTTTTCTGTTGAGCCATTTCGCAAAGCATGATTTTATAAAAAAATTGCCTGTCGATCACTTTGGTCAGGTATTCATCAATCAAAATTTCTACTTTCTGGAAAGGAGAAATATTTTCATTTTTCAAAAGGGATTCAATTTTCAACTTCATCAAAGACATTCTTTCTTTAAATAAAGCCTCCATGAGTTTTTCTTTGGACCCGAAGTAATAAGAAACCATGGCCAAATTCACATGAGCAGCGCGGGCTATTTCGCGGATTGAGGTGCCGTCATATCCTTTGGCTGCAAAAAGCTCCTCCGCCTTTTCCATAATGTGTGTATGTTTCTCCGTATTTCTCATTTAAGAAATGCAAAATTAAACAAACGTTTGATTTATTCAAACAAATGTTTAATTTTAAGTTTTCTTTCACTTCCTCCATCTTTAAGTCTTCTTAAAAAATGATGTGGAAAACATCAAAAAAGAGTGCATAAACCTGTGCATAGCCGGTGCAGAATTTTGGCTTCAAAAATTTGGAAATGGGTGTTTGAAAGTTGTATATTTGTTTAAATAAAGATCGTGGAAAGTAGAAACAATCTCGGTTGATTTTACAGAAGCGATACTTTCTGCGATATCCTCTCTGAGGATGTTTAGCTACGAAGCATCGGAAAAATAAAAGTGTTTGTTTAGGCAAATACCAGACTTTCTCCGGTGCTTTTTTATTTTGAATAATTGAAAAATACTCTGATGAAAGTATACAATCCCACTTTTAAACTTTTTCATTTTATCCATTAGAGGGTAAGAAAAAATATCTCATACCGGATATGAATCCATTTAGGAGAATCATCCCGGAAAAGTCGGCAAAACATTTACGCGTTAAAGCCATTTCCTGATTTCATCTACCAATTCGGTGCGGGTAATTGGGATACCCATAATTTTATGATAGCCGTGTGCGTCTATTAAAAACTGATCCCGGATGATTTTAATTAACTGGCCATTATTAATTTCAGGGATCAATACATGGTCAAAATTTTTCAATATTTCACCCAGGTTCGATGGAAAGGGACGCAGGTATCGAAGATGAGCATGACTTACAGCATGACCTTCGGATTGTAAATCAAGGGATGCACTTTTAATAGCGCCATAAGTACTTCCCCATCCCAGTACCAAAACTTTTCCTTTCTCAGGCCCACTATCTAATTTTTGCAAAGGAATACTTTGAGCAATATAATCCACTTTTGCCTGTCTTGTTTTTACCATGTGCTGATGATTGTTTGTGTCATAACTCACATTCCCTGTAATATCTTCTTTTTCCAGGCCTCCAATTCGATGCTCCAAGCCGGGAGTGCCCGGAACGACCCAATTTCTAACCAACTTATCATCACGCAGGTAAGGAAGGAATTGATCACTTCCTTCAGGTAATTTTTTTTGAAAATGAACTTCAATTTCCGGCAAATCATCTGTTTGTGGAAAGCGCCAGGGTTCAGCGCCATTTGCAATATAACCATCACTCAAAAATATAACTGGAGTCATATGCTGAACAGCAATACGGACCGCTTCGAATACGGCATAAAAACAATCACTGGGAGTGCTAGAAGCAATGACAGGTAATGGACACTCCCCATTCCTGCCATAATATGCCTGGAGTAAATCACTTTGTTCTGTTTTGGTAGGTAATCCTGTTGAAGGGCCTCCACGCTGAACATCTATAACTATTAATGGAATCTCAAGCATAACGGCAAGGCCTAATGCTTCTGATTTTAATGCAAGTCCGGGACCGGAAGTGGAAGTGACACCTAGATTTCCTCCATAAGAAGCGCCAATTGCAGCAGAAATACCGGCAATTTCATCTTCGGCCTGGAAGGTGCGGATACCAAAAGATTTGTTTTTACTCAATTCATGTAAAATATCAGAAGCCGGTGTGATAGGGTATGTTCCCAAAAACAAGGGCAATCCACTTTTTTGTGATGCAGCAATCAGGCCGTAAACCAATGCCTGGTTGCCCATAATACTCCTGTATTTTCCTGGTGGCAATTTGGCTTTTTCAACCTTATATCTGGAGGTAAAAGTTTCGGTGGTATCTCCATAGTGATATCCGGCTTTTAAAACAGCTAAATTACTTTCCAGTATATCGGTTTTATTTTTAAATTTTTGTTGAATAAATTTAATGGTGTTTTCTAATTTTCTGTTATACATCCAATATAAAAAACCCAGCACAAACATATTTTTTGCCCGATCTTTTTCTTTGGTACCTAAAGTTGAAAATTCTTTTAATGCTTCACGGGTCATGCGGGTCACATCCATTTCAATTACTTCATATCCATCCAGGCTGCCATCTTCCAAAGGATTAACGCCATCCGCATATTTTGCGAGCCGCAAATTTTTGGCATCAAATCCATCTTTATTAGCAATAATTTTTGCACCAAATTTTAAGCCTCGTAAATTAACTTTCAATGCAGCAGCATTCATTGCCACTAAAACATCGCATAAATCACCCGGCGTATAAACAGGATCAGAAGAAAAACGAAGTTGAAAACCACTTACTCCGGGTACCGTACCTAATGGAGCACGAATCTCTGCAGGGAAATCCGGGAATGTTGCCAGATCAATACCCATCAAGGCTGTGTTTTCTGTAAATTGTGAACCGGTGAATTGCATACCATCGCCACTATCTCCGGCAAACTTTATTACTACATCTTTCAAAATAGTTTCATCAGTATTCATATACAAAGGATATTATATAAAAAAGAGACGCCCGCAAAGTTACATTTAAATTAAAGATGTAATAAAAACCGGTTTTGTTTTTTGAAGCGTTAAAAATCATTTAATTACACAGTATCCCATCTTCTTCTCATAGAGCTTTATTAATTTTGCAGATTAAAAAATTATCAATGCACCTAAAAGCTTTTCATGTATTTCCAAAGCCAATTACATTCGTTCTACTAGCCTTTTCAATATTTCTATTTTCCTGTAAAAGTGGAAATGAAAAAACAGATCCAAAAGCAGATTCTATAGCGGCCAAGAAAAAAGCAGATTCAATATTCGTGGCTAATGGAGGTTTTATCAGCGCCCCTTTTCATTATGACCCATCAAAAAGATATATCTATTTAACCTGGGATGATGGCCCTCAGCCTCCGGGAACAAGTACTTGTATGAAAGTCTTTAAGGACTTAGGAGTGAAAGCTACTTTCTTTATGGTAGGAATGCATGGCTTCGATTCATATAGAATGTCTCTTGTGGATTCTGTAAGGAACAGTTATCCCCAATTTTTATTGGCCAATCACAGTTATTCTCATGCCTTTCGCGATCATTATGCCACATTTTATACGCATCCGGACAGTGCAATAGCTGATTTTATGAAAGTGCAGGATATGTATAAAATTCCGGTAAAAATTATACGGCTTCCCGGCAATAGCGCCTGGGTGAATGATCATGAAGTAAAAAGTGCGAAATCCGTTCGTAATGTATGTAATATGCTGGATTCCCTGGGATATAATGTGATGGGTTGGGATATAGAATGGCGCTTTAAAAACCAGGGTGGTTCCGTACCGGTTCAAAGTGTAGATCAATTACTCAAAGAAGTGAATGATGCATATGATAACCGCATCGCTGTTAATACCCCAAATAATGTGGTCATTCTCGCGCATGATCGTATGTTTGCAAAACCAAATTATACAGATTCATTAATCAAATTTGTATCCACTTTGAAAAAGGATCCTCGATATGTTTTTGAAACATTAGACCATTATCCCGGATTGAAAAACATACAAAAGTCAAAATAATCGTAATTTTATTTTTAATTAAAACAATTTCAAATGTCCATATTTAAATCATCCAATCCCACACTATCAGAAAAAATTTGGAACAAAGCTGATGGGAATATCCATGCCATTGGTACAGAAACGATGACGGTTCGTGGCGCTATAAACAAATTTGGGTTTTTATTATTATTGGTTATTGGCGCAGCGGTTTATACCTGGAACCTGCATGCTCAATTTGCCGATAATACCATGAATACCTTAATGATGGTGGGTATTTTTGGCGGCCTGATTGTTGCCATCGCTATTTCATTTAAACCCAACTGGGCGCCCTATTTAGCACCTCTATATGCTATCCTTGAAGGTTTTTTCCTGGGAGGCATTTCCGTCATTTTCAATACCATGTTTGCGGAAAAATATCCCGGACTTATTATGCAGGCTGTTGGCCTTACATTCGGCGTATCCATCGCCATGTTTCTGCTTTATAATTTCAGGATCATTAAGGTAACTGATAAATTGCGCTCCGTGATTATTTCTGCCACAATGGGCATTTTACTTTTTTATATCATTACTATGGTGCTTGGTCTTTTTCATGTAAATGTTGGTTTCACTTATGATTCAAGTTTATTAGGTATTGGTATTTCCATATTCATCGTTGCGATTGCAGCCCTGAATTTATTGTTAGATTTTGACATGATAGAACGTGGCGCTTCAGGTGGTGCACCCAAATTTATGGAATGGTATGGGGCTTTTGGTTTGCTCGTTACTATCGTATGGTTATATATAGAGATATTAAAACTTCTTAGCCGGTTTGCCGGAAGGAAGTAACCATGAATATTTTGAAATAAAAAACCCGGAAATATTTCCGGGTTTTTTATTTCAAGCGCATCTTGCTTTTGATGTTAGTATGAATATCTTATAAAAATTTCATCATGGGATTTTCTCACCTAAAAATGAATTTCATTGATATATCCTTTTACTATCACTTCATAAATGGATAGGTGTAATCTGTAGGTGGATTGAAAGTTTCTTTAACTGTTCGGGCACTTAACCATCTGTATAAGTTAATCATACTGCCTGCTTTATCATTTGTACCACTTTTACGAGCTCCTCCAAATGGTTGTTGGCCTACAACTGCTCCTGTAGGCTTATCATTGATATAAAAATTCCCTGCTGAATTTCTCAGCCTGGAAGTGGCTTTTACAATAGCCTCCCTGTCTTTTGCAATAATGGCTCCTGTTAAAGCATAAGGAGATGTGGCATCAAGTAAGGCAAGAGTTTCATCAAACTTATGCTCATCATAAACATAGATCGAAAGAACCGGCCCGAATATTTCCTCACACATTGTACGGTATTTTGGATCTTTAACTTCTATCACAGTCGGTTCAATAAAATATCCTTCTTTTTTAGAATATTTACCTCCTGCAAGAATAGTTGCTTTCTTATCTTTTTTGGCAGCATCAATATATCTGGTAATACTATTAAATGCTTTTTCATCAATGACTGCATTTATAAAATTGCTGAAGTCTTCCACAGTGCCCATTTTCATGGAAGCAATTTGGGCCAGTAATTTTTTCTTAATTGAATCTGCTAAATTCGAAGGAAGATACGCTCTTGATGCTGCAGAACATTTCTGACCCTGAAATTCAAAAGCTCCCCGGGCCAGGGCTGTTGCAGCCACTTCCGCATCTGCACTTTTATGAATGATGACAAAATCTTTACCACCCGTTTCGCCAACAATACGAGGGTAAGATTTATAGTTTCCAATGTTTTCTCCAATAGTCTTCCACATATTATTGAACACTCCAGTACTACCCGTAAAATGTACTCCGGCAAAGTCAGGGTGTGCAAAGCAGGCATTCCCCAAAGTAGGCCCATCCACATATATCAGGTTGATAACTCCATCAGGCAAACCTGCTTCTTTCAAAATTCGCATAATCATTTGCGCGGCCAGAACTTGAGAATTTGCAGGTTTCCACACCACTACATTACCGCACATGGCTGCACTTGTAGGCAGGTTACCCGCTATGGCAGTAAAATTAAATGGTGTGATGGCCAGCACGAAACCTTCTAATGGTCGCCATTCAGTACGGTTGTGCATTCCTGGAGCTGAAATGGGTTGTTGTTTATAAATTTCTCCCAGAAAATGAACATTGAAACGCAAAAAATCTATTAATTCACATGCACTGTCAATTTCAGCCTGGTAAGCATTTTTACTTTGCCCCAGCATCGTACATCCATTCAACATATACCGGTACTTTGTTGCAATCAGGTCGGCTGCTTTTAAGAAAATATGTGCCCGGTCTTCCCATGGCATATCAGCCCAGGATTCTCTGGCTTTCAAAGCAGCTTCAATCGCCATGTGAACATGTTTTACATCCCCAGCATGAAAATGCCCCACGGTAAAAGCGGTTTCGTGTGGTGGATGTATGGCAACTTTTTTTCCTGTTTTAACGGCACGGCTTCCAATATACATCGGTACATCCAACTGCTTTGATTTAATTTTTTGAATTGCATCTTGCAGAGCGGCTCTTTCTGGTGTACCGGGAGCATAAGACAATACTGGCTCATTCTGTGGTAAGGGATAAGAAAAATAACCTAAACTCATATCATTTTAATTAAAAGGTGAAATCATATTTTAAAAATATGATGAAGAATTTTAAAGTGAGATGCAAATTTAATCAATCTCTTCATATTTTATGAATGGAACATGATGTTATCATTATTTGTAACTGAAGTGAATAAAAGATGTTAGTTAATTGTATTCACCGGAAATGGCCCATGATTCATTTTAAAGGATTAATGTATCTTCTTAACCCAAAGTATTTTATTTTCTTAGAGATTGAAAGATACTGATGATCACCGGGATAAAAACGAGTGCAAGCATGAGTGGCAAAAACCAGAATCCTAACCCATTTGTCATGCCCATTGTAGCCAGATAGGTCATGAGAATAATGAGGAAAAAAATGAGCAGACTTACCAATTTCAAATATCTCAATAATCTTGTTGCTATTGTATATTGTTTTCGGGCATTGCCTTCTGTAATTTTTGTCAGATAATTAAAAATATGGGGATATTGATTCAATTTAGTAATGCCAAAATATATAATTGTAGCAAGGGCCGGTAAAATGAGAAGGAATATTTTATTACCATATTGATCTGCTTTGCCAACAGAATTAAAATGTATAGCAATCATATCAGGCATTTTATAAAATACATAAAATGAAAATGCCCATATTAAGATAAGGAATAATTTACTGCATAGTTCCAGGTTTTTATCAAACTGCGATAACTGTAATTTTATTTTGGGTCTGGATTCCACTTAACTACTATTTATGTACTTCAGATACCTTGATGCAAAAGATGTTCACTCAATAAATAGATATTTAGTTATTTAAAGAAATAATCTAATAAACAAAGGATCTTTTGTGTCATATCAAAAATAAAAAGCGCCATTTAAAACTACCTAATACAGCTTAACATTCTATCTTACTTTCATTTAATGCATAAGAACACTTTCATTATCTTTGCATCCTCAAAGTTAAATCAATAGATCATGAGTGAAAAGAAAGTCTATGTTATTTCAGCAGTACGCACGCCATTAGGAAGTTTTGGTGGTAGTTTGAAAGATATGTCTGCAACACAATTAGGTGCAACGGCAATTAAGGCTGCCGTGGAAAAAGCCGGCATTAAACCGGAACAAGTGGATGAAGTATTGATGGGTTGTGTGATGCAAGCCAATCTCGGACAGTCTCCTGCCCGGCAAGCTTCAAAGTTTGCAGGTTTACCGGATAGCGTTATCTGTACCACCATTAATAAAGTATGTGCAAGTGGAATGAAAGCTATAGCTCAGGGTGCGCAAAGTATTTTGCTGGGTGATGCAGATGTTGTAGTAGCGGGCGGTATGGAAAGTATGAGCAATGTTCCTTTTTATGTAAGCAATATGCGCTGGGGAAATAAATACGGCAATTCAAGTATGATTGACGGACTTGCCAAAGACGGACTGACTGATGTTTATAATAATTATGCAATGGGAAATGCTGCAGAACTTTGTGCTAAGGAGTGTCATTTTTCACGGGAAGACCAGGATGCCTTCGCCATTGAAAGTTACAAGCGTAGCCAGAAAGCCTGGGAGGAAGGAAAATTTAATGATGAAGTCATCCCTGTGCAAATTCCGCAACGAAAAGGCGATCCCATTCAATTTTCAAAAGATGAAGAACCTTTCAATGTAAAATTTGATAAAATTGCCGGACTGAAACCTGCCTTTGTCAAAGATGGAACGGTCACTGCTGCCAATGCAAGTACTATGAATGATGGCGCAGCAGCATTAGTTTTAATGAGCAGTGATAAGGCACAGCAACTGGGGCTTAAGCCTATTGCCATTATCACTTCTTATGCCGATGCCGAACAAGCGCCTGAATGGTTTACAACAACGCCTTCAATGGCTGTTCCCAAAGCGGTAAAGAAAGCAGGTTTGCAAATGAATGACATCGATTTCTTTGAATTGAATGAAGCTTTTTCAGTAGTAGGCCTGGCTAATATTCAGAAAATGGGCCTGGATGCCTCTAAAGTAAATGTACACGGTGGTGCCGTATCCATAGGTCATCCTTTGGGTTGTAGTGGTGCAAGAATTATAGTGACCTTAATTCATATTCTGAAACAAAACCAGGGTAAGTACGGTGCAGCAGGAATATGTAATGGCGGTGGCGGCGCCAGTGCAATGGTTGTTCAATTGCCTTGATCATTTAAAATCATTGCTCATAAGTTTGGTTTATTTTAAAATAAAAAGGAGATACTTCCATTTATTTGACACATATTAAATCCTTTTACTTGCCAGGGAAAAAAATAATGTAAAAGCGGGCTCGTTTTATTGACGAAGATTTTTAAACAAAAATTTAACCTGAGAAGTATTTTTAGGGCTCACTCATTGAATGCGTTGTTTTCAAATGAATGCGTTGTTTTCAAAAGTTTATACATTTCAGTTTTGGAATTGAATTGAATTTCACTGCAAGAATCTTCATAATAAATGAATACAAAGTTTCATTTCATCCGTTGAATGACTTTTGAAAAAAATTTTACATACTCCTTTCAACCTTATTTTTTTCGGTCTAATTTCAAATTGGACGGTTGATGATTTATAAAATATACCCGGAATGAACAAGCCATTATATCATTTTTTTACGAATGACCATCATCGTATTGAAACATTCTTAAATCAGGCCATCCTTGATCCAGGAAATATCAATATGCATTCTTACCATCAATTCAGAAAAGGTTTATTACGTCATATAAAGATGGAAGAGAAAACACTTTTTCCTGCAGCTAAAAAAGCAAATCCCGATTTGATGCAAAAAATAATTCCCAGATACCGGCTGGAACATGGTGCATTAACTGCATTAATGGTACCTCCGCCTACTTTGGATTTAATTAAAGTCATTCATTATGTATTAGAAAAACATGACTTCGCAGAAGAAGAACCGAATGGATTATATGATGTGTGTGAAGCATTGACTGAAGGACAAACAGCGCAGTTGCTTTCCATTTTAGAAAAAACCGAAGAGGTACCTGCTCATCCTCCCAATCCTGCGCCAATAGCTATAGAATCTGCGAAGCGTGCGTTGGAAAGAGCCGGTTACGATTTCGACGAAATAATCCGACTCTCCAATGATGAAATTTCCTAATCAGAAAAAGTAACAATTAAAAATTCAATTATTTTTGAGAGGTCCTTTAATTAAATGTTCTGATCTTTTCTTTAAGAGATAAGACGATCTTACTTGTTGTATTTTATTAAGTTTTCACAAATCAGAAACACCCTAGCAAAATGAATTCTTCGTATATGCTCGTAGATAATTCAAAAAAAACATGCATTTTAAATTTTTATCTTTCCATAATGAATAAGGTGCTATTCCTCCTTTTTTTTCTTCTGATCGGCAACATTGTTCTGGCTCAAAATGAAACTTATTACACCTGCATCATGCATCCGGAAATTCATGAAAGCAAACCGGGTCAATGTCCAAAATGCGGTATGGATCTGTATAAAAAAACAGTAACCGGAACGAATAGTGATACGATTCCATCTACCAAAACAAACAATGACAGCATTGAAACCTATTACACCTGCATCATGCATCCGGAAATTCATGAAAGCAAACCGGGCAAATGTCCAAAATGCGGCATGGATCTGTATAAAAAAACAGTAACCATACATCAACCCGGCTCGGATACGATGCCGAATAAACAGGATTTTAACATGAATGAAAATCCTGAAAGCAATAATGGCTTTGCCCAAAATAATATTCCTCCTTTACCCTCCAAAACAGTTCGGTACGATTTATACATCAAGGATACGATGGTCAACTTTACGGGCAAGGCAAAACATGCCATTGCTGTAAACGGTCAAATTCCTATGCCAACGCTTACCTTTCAAGAAGGAGATACGGCAGAGATTCTTGTACACAATGAAATGGATGTTGAAACAGCCCTTCACTGGCATGGCTTATTTGTACCCAATAAAGAGGATGGTGTACCCTACTTAACACAAATGCCGATTAAGCCTCATTCTACATACTTGTATAAATTTCCAATCATACAAAATGGTACCTATTGGTATCATAGCCATTCAGGACTGCAGGAACAAATTGGTTTGTATGGTGCATTCATTTTAGAGAAACGTAGTAATGATCCTACTTTCAGAAAAGGTATTGATGATTTACCTGCCATACCCCTGGTACTTAGTGAATGGACTGATATGAAGCCCGAAGAAGTAGATCGTAGCTTGCATAATCAAACAGATTGGTTTGCCATAAAAAAAGGAGCCACGCAATCATTTAGCGAAGCGATAGCCACTGGTCATTTAAAAACAAAATTTACCAATGAATGGAAACGAATGAATGCAATGGATGTAAGTGATGTTGCCTACGATAAGTTTTTAATCAATGGAAAAAATGAATGGATGCTGCCACAATTCAAAGCTGGTGAAAAAGCCCGTTTACGCATTGCAAATGCGGGGGCATCAAGTTATTTCTGGCTGACGTATGCCGGCGGTAAAATAACTGTTGTGGCTAATGATGGCAATGATGTAGTGCCTGTAGATGTTGACAGGCTTATGATTGCCGTATCCGAAACCTATGATGTGGTGGTAACGATACCTGAAAATAGGAGTTACGAATTTTTAGTAACGCCTGAAGATCGTACACATACCGCTTCACTCTGGCTGGGCAGTGGTATGAAAATGCCTTCCAAACGTCTTCCTCATTTAAAATATTTTGCCGGAATGAAAATGATGAATGATATGATGAAGATGAATGGCGATCTGGATCCTGCTTCTATGGGTGGGATGAAAATGAGCAATCAAACGATGGATATGAATGCCGTTATGTATCCTGAAATTACGGGTGAAGAAAAAAAGAGGAGTTCTAAAACAGGAATGCCCGGAATGAATATGGAAAATGAAGACATCATCACGCTGAATTATGACATGCTTCGCGCCACACATAAAAGTGTATTACCGGCAGCACCATTTAAAGAATTAAATTTTACACTCACCGGAAACATGAACAGATATGTGTGGACAATGGATCATAAAACACTTTCTGAAACGGATAAAATTTTAATCAAAAAGGGAGAAAACCTGCGAATTATTTTATACAACAATAGTATGATGCGGCATCCAATGCACCTGCATGGACACGACTTCAGGGTGCTGAATGGACAAGGAGATTATGCTCCGTTGAAAAATGTATTAGACATCATGCCTATGGAAAGAGATACGATAGAATTTGCTGCAAACGCAAGTGGAGACTGGTTTTTCCATTGCCATATACTTTATCACATGATGAGTGGAATGGGAAGAGTATTTAGCTATACCAATAAAGACACAACAGCCGACCCTGTTTTTGCAAGCCCACAAAAAGCAAAACGAAAATTATTTTCAGATGACCGGATGTTTCATTTAATGGCCATGATTGGAATAGAAAGCAGTGGCAGTGATGGTGAGGCAATGCTGGCAAATACAAGATGGGAATTGAATGAGGTATGGCATCTCGGATATCATGATATGCATGGCTATGAAAGTGAAACCATGTTCGGAAGATATTTTGGAAAGATGCAATGGTGGTATGCGTATGCAGGATTTGACTATCATTATAAAATGGAAGGCGGCACCAAAAACTGGTTTGGCAGTGAAGAAAAAAACTGGTTTGGGCAAACAAGCGATAAATTAAACAGGCATACAGTTATTGCGGGAATTAAATACACTTTACCTACTTTAACCGTTGCAGATTTTCGGGTTGATGGGCATGGTAAATTCAGGCTGCAATTATCGAGAGAGGATATACCTGTAACTCCCCGATTACGATTTGGTTGGATGATCAATACAGATAAAGAATATATGCTGGGTCTGCGATATATTATTACAAAATATATTTCCCTATCCACTCATTATGATAGCGATATGGCTTTTGGAGCAGGAATAACTTTCACGTATTAATTGAAAAGGCTTTAGATAAAAAGCCAATCCTTAAAATGAATTTCCACATTGTTTCAATGTATAAATCATAACCATCAACTATAGCTTGTTGTTCTTGTTTTCACGACTCTTAATCATTTGCTAATCTCAACATATTCTCCGCCTAATTCAGTATTTTTAAGCAAACTAAAAATATGAAAATTCAAATTAATACAGATAATAACGTCAGGGTTAGTGAAGCATTTAGTGATAAACTTGACAAGGTCATTTCAAATAAATTAGACCGGTTTAGTGAACACATTACCCGGTTGGAAATTTATTTATCTGATATAAATGGCCACAAACCTGGTGTGATGGATAAAAAATGTATCATAGAAGCACGACCTCAGGGAAAGCCTCCTGTTGCTGTATCGGCAACCGGTAATAATTATGAACTTGCTGTAAAGGGGGCAACTGAAAAATTGAATATTAAATTAAGTACATTATTGAGTAAAATGAAAACACACTAATTATATTTTCAAATAATTGATGCAATTTCTTGTTACATTGTTGTTTAATTATTATATTTATCGAACTATTCTGTAACCTAAAAAACAATTTATGAAAAAAATGTACTACCCTGTGGTTTTCCTGCTTATTAGTATTTCAATTTTTGGCCAGCAAGGTAAAACACAATCGCAATTATGGAACGCCGGTAAAATAACCACCAATGTAGGCAACAATGCTACGCTTCGCAGTATGATTTTACAACCAGATGGAAAACTCATTGCTGTGGGAAATATTGATTCAAGTTTTGTCATTGTCCGTTACAGACAAAATGGTCAATTAGACAATAGTTTTGGAATTTCGGGGAAAGTTTATACGCCTTTTAATTTTGATTGTGCGGCCAATGCAGTGCAATTAACATCAGATGGAAGCATCCTCGTTGCAGGCTCATCATCTAAAATTGAATTTTCAACAGTTGCATCTGATATATTATTGGTCTGTTATAATTCTGACGGATCTTTAAAAACAAGTTTCGGCACGAATGGTCTGGTTCAAACCGATATAAGTTTAGTAGATTATGGTTCATCTATGAGAGTATTGGATGATGGAAAAATTCTCGTATCCGGCACTTCTACAAATGTTATTGCTAATGGAGATGTGATTACGTTAAGGTATAATAGTGATGGCAGCCTGGATGAAACTTTTGGAGTGAATGGTTATGTTATTAAGAATCTCGGATCGGTACAATTCCCCAGTGATGATCATGCAGCCGCACTTGATATACAAGTGGATGGCAAAATTGTTGTTGGTGGCAATAAAGGAGTACATATGTTCATTATAAGGTACAATCCCGATGGTACCTACGACAATACTTTTGGAAATAATGGGGTTTTAACGGGTGGATTGCTGAATGGAATAACTAGCCTTTTTGTCAAAGATGATGGAAAAATTGTCGCTGCCGGTCATTTCAATAATGATGAAGATATTTCTGTACCTTCTATAACCAGGCTTGAAAGTGATGGGGCAATAGATGAAAGTTTCGGAGTAAACGGACGAATCTTATCCTTACCTTATTATAGTTATTTTGAAGGGAGGTTATTTAATGTAGTACAACAAACAGATGGTAAAATCCTCGCAGTTGGAAGCCGGACAGATCTTTCGAACCAGCAACATTTCGAAAGCATTGCAAGGTATGCAGTGAACGGTCATAAAGATCTGAGTTTTGGAAATAATGGAAGCTTGACTGTTGCCGGCGATCAAGGTATATATCCTTCGAATTCCAATTTATATCCTGTTGTAATTATCAATGATGGTTCTATTTTAATGGGGAGCGACTTGAATAATGATTTCATTATTTACAAAGTGGCTGAAAACGCAGGAAAATCAATTGCAACCGACGAAAATAATGCAAATCAACGTGAATTTGCCATCTCCATTTATCCTAATCCCATCCAGGAAAAATTCTATATCAAAGGCATTGACCTGGCCAATGCTTCCGACATCACTATTTCTGACATGCAGGGAAATGTATTGATAAAGGAACAATTAAATAAAGGTCAGGCTGCGGTAAATGTGCATCAACTTAAACAAGGGAATTATATTTTGCATGTACAACAAGGTACTAAATCAGCATCCGCAATTTTCCTTAAACAATAAAAGGCTTTAATCAAACAGGAATGAACCCATGATAATATTACTTGGGTTCATTCCTATTTGTATCCTCATTTCTTCAATAAAGCTGCAGGATCATTCCATCACAATATAGTCACCCTTGTTGTCAACAGCAATGTGGGGCAGTTTTTTTGTTTTATCAAAATACTCAAATGCAGCCTTTAATTCTTTTGAAAAAGCTTGCAGGTAAGGATAGTTTTTGGTGGCTGTCGTAAAATATTCCACACTTTTTGGATTATCATATTTGATGGGGAAAATATGTACTGGAATAAAATCCTGCCCATTATTCTTCGCTATGGTAGCGAGAATATAGATCTCTTCTATTTGTGGATCTAAAACCGGGATGCAACCTACCGTCACACAACTTCCATGTATATAGATCCCTCCACCCGGTTTATCCGGATCGCCCAGTACTTTATCTGATTCATTGGGGTAATTAATTCCTAAAGCTAAATGGTATTCACTGTTGGGGTTAAATCTATTGATATAATAAAATCCTTCCGGCACCTGGAAGTCGCCTTCCATTCTTTTGGGCCCTATGCTTCCGGCTAATGCACAAATTTTATACGTTTTAAATAAAGAAAAAGTATCCGCCTTTTGACTTTTAACCCATACTTCAAGCTGGCTGTCATACTTAAAAGAACGAATATAAATTTGTGTTGCAGGCCAGTTTAACCCTTTTGCTTCAAATTGTTTTTTAAGGGTATCTTCTTTAAGCTGCATCGCATAGGCAACACGCGGAAATGATCGCTGGTATTGCATAAATGAATTTTGCGCTTTCGCTATAAATGAAGCACCCAGCAAAAATATACACACTAAAATATTTTTCATGACTGCGAAATTAATTCAATATTATATGTAGAAATAAATCGGAAGGTTAAAATATGAATATGATTATATTTTCAAAACGATTTTTACAACAGGATATTGAAACCCCTAAAAATTATAACCTTCTTTTAATGATAGGCAAAATATTATTCCGCCAGGATAAAAAATTATTTTCCATTATTTGTTTGCGTGCTTCTTTCATCAACCATTGATAAAAGCACAAATTCTGCATACTGGCAATTTGCAATGCCAGGATCTCTTTTGCTGCAAATAAGTGACGCAAATATGCTTTTGTATAATAATTACTATATTCATGTGGCAAGCCTTCATCCAGAGATGAAAAATCTTTTTCCCATTTTTTGTTTTTAATATTGATAACACCTTGTGTTGTAAATAACATCCCATTTCTGCCATTGCGTGTTGGCATAACACAGTCAAACATATCAATGCCATAGCTCATACATTCCAGCAGATTCCAGGGATTACCAACGCCCATTAAATAACGGGGCTTTTCTTTTGGCAAATGCTCACAACATAGTGCAGTATATTCATACATCATTTCCTCAGGCTCTCCCACGCTTAATCCGCCAATTGCATTCCCTACTGCATTTTTATCCCTAACAAATTCGCAGGAAATTTTACGAAGATCATAGAACATGCCGCCCTGAACAATAGGAAATAAATTTTGATGAAATCCATATCGATCACTTGATTGATCAAATTGCATAAAACACCTGTCCAGCCAGCGATGCGTGAGTTCCATGCTTTGAAGGGTATCTTTATAGGCACATGGATAAGGTGTACACTCATCAAATGCCATAATGATATCAGCCCCTATACTCCTTTGAATATCCATTACTTTCTCCGGGGTAAACAAATGCCTACTACCGTCTATGTGTGATTGAAACCATACTCCTTCTTCTTTTATCTTCCTGTTTTTAGCCAGTGAAAAAACCTGGTAGCCTCCACTATCTGTAAGAATAGGCCGGCGCCATTTCATGAATTGATGCAATCCACCTGCTGCTTCTAAAATATCTATTCCTGGTCTTAAAAATAAATGATACGTATTCCCAAGAATGATGGGCGCATTGATGTCATCCGCTAACTGACCTTGGGAGATCGCTTTTACAGACCCTGCTGTTCCTACGGGCATAAAAACAGGTGTCTGGATTTCTCCATGATCTGTCATGATTTTCCCTGCGCGCGCCTTAGTGGCGGGACAGGCACCCTCAATTTCAAAAGTAAGTTTGCCCATACAATTTCAATAACGCGCAAAGATAAGGGTTGTAACCTCTGTGAATAATCGCTGATTGATGAGAAAATATAATCTAATCCTTGAGCCTGTATCGATAACAAAAAATACACATTGTGGATAACTAAAGAGAGGACGCATTGAGATTACAATGGGTTGACTATTTTTACACATGCTCATCCCGCCCTTATTTAGTACGATTATTTTTTATTTGTTTTCGGCAGTCATTTGCATCCAACTTTTTTATTATATATTTTTTTTCAGGAAGCTGGCTTTTTATAAGACTGCACAGAAAATGAATACACAGGAATACCCTGTATCCATCATCATTTGCGGGCGAGATGAAGCGGCTAACCTTGCCAAAAATCTACCCGGCATTTTAGTGCAGGAATACCAAACAACCCATGAAGTGATTGTGGTAAATGATAATTCTACGGATGACTCCAAATATATTCTTGAAGAATATCAACGTTCATTTAAAAATCTTCATCCCATCACGCTAACACAGGAAGCCAAAATGATACCGGGGAAAAAATTTCCATTATCCATTGGCATTAAATCTTCCAAACATGAAATTGTATTATTAACAGACGCCGACTGCATCCCGGCCAGTGAGTTTTGGTTAAAAAAAATGCAGAGTGCTTATTTGCCTGAAACGGAAATTGTACTCGGCTATGGCGCTTATCAAAAAAAGAAAGGGATATTAAATAAAGTGATTCGGTTTGAAACATTTTTTAGCGCCCTGCAATATTTTTCTTATGCTTTAGCCGGAATACCTTATATGGGTGTAGGACGAAATTTAAGCTATAGAAAAGAAATTTTTTATCGGGTCAAAGGGTTCTCTTCTATCAATCATCTACCCGGGGGTGACGATGATCTTTTTATCAATAAAACGGCGAATAGAAAAAATACAACCATCATGATTGATCAGGATGCCCATACAATCAGCAGCCCGGCGAAAACCTGGCATGAATGGAAAAAACAAAAGAACCGTCATTATACCACTTCAAAGTATTATACCCGGAAACATAAATTCCTGTTAGGTTTATTCTCTCTCTCTCAAGTGCTGATATACCCTCTTTTGATGGCCAGCATTCTTTTTTATTCATGGTGGATTGCGCTATCTGTTTTTGCCTTACGCTTATTGATACAAGGAATGATATTATTTAAGGCAATGAAAAAACTCAATGAAAAAGATCTTTGGCCATTCTTTCTGTTTTATGATATCTGGATGTTTTTCTATTACCTGTTCTTCTTTCCTTCTCTCTGGAAGAAGCCGCAAAAAACCTGGAATTAATGGAAGCAATTTTAAAATATTTCACAGACTTTACCGACAATCAAATACAGCAATTTAAAAAGCTTGAAGAAATTTATAGTGAATGGAATAGTCAGATCAATGTGATATCCAGAAAAGATATTGGCAGCTTATATGAAAAACATGTTTTACATTCTCTTTCCATAGCTGCAGTTATGGATTTTTTACCGGGCACACAAATTGTAGATATCGGCACCGGAGGCGGATTTCCGGGAATTCCTCTTGCCATATTTTTCCCGGATGTTCAGTTTACATTAGTAGATAGCATTGCCAAAAAATTGAAAGTGGTTTCAGCGGTTGTTGAAGGGATACAGCTAAAAAATGTTTCCCTGAAAAATACAAGAGCAGAAATGCTCTCTAAGAATTCTTTTGATTTTGCCGTTTCACGTGCCGTAGCGCCAATCGCTGATTTATGGCATTGGTCAAAACCTTTATTAAAGAAAAAGCAATCGAATCAAATCCCTAATAGCCTGGTATGTTTAAAAGGTGGTGACCTTGCCAAAGAAATTTCTGAAAGCAGGTTAAGGCCCAAAAAAATAGATATCCATTCAATTTTTCCTCTTCCCGTTTTCGAGGATAAATATTTACTGATTGTTGATCAAAGACAATAAAATTTTCTTATCTCATTTTCAAAAAGCTTAGTTGGAAGGTAGTAGTTTTGCAAAAGTTTTATGATACAAAAAGAAATTTCAGCCGGCATTCAAAACCTATATCAGGCGTATACCGGAAAGTTGCCTGAAGCTATTGAAAAATTAGCCCCGGGAGGTGGAGACCGTGAATATTACAGGGTTTTCGGAGATGACAAAACCTATATTGCCACTTTTAATGAAAATATCAAAGAGAATTCCACTTTTATCAAATTTGCCAAACATTTTCATGAGAAAGAAATTCCTGTCCCAAGGATTTTGGCAACTGATATTTCAGGAAAAATTTATCTCCAGGAAGATTTGGGAGATACCTCATTACTGAATGCCCTGGAAAAGGAAGGATTTTCGGAACATGTATTTTTATTATACGAAAAGACCGTACAATACCTGGCCAGAATGCAGGTTAAAGGTGATGAAGGTTTAGATTACAATGATTGTATAACCGCAAAAGAATTTGGAAAGCAAGCTATCTTAAATGATCTCCTTTATTGCAAGTATTATTTTATAGATACCTTAAAAATACCCTACGATAAACAAGCCTTGTTGGATGATTTTGAACATTTTTCAACATCCCTTACCAAAAATGTAGAGGAATATTTTATGTTTCGTGATTTCCAAAGCCGCAATGTGATGGTGAAAGATGAAACGATTTTTTTTATAGACTTCCAGGGCGGGATGAAAGGGCCTTTACAATATGATATGGCCAGCTTACTATGGCAGGCCAAAGCTGCTTTACCCACAGATTGGAAAAATAAACTCCTGGAAATTTATCTGCGGGAAGTGGAAAAATTCACAGATAAAAAGATCAACCATAAAGATTTTCATTTTCAATTCAATGGGTTCGTACTCATTCGTCTTATTCAGGTTTTAGGGGCTTATGGTTTTCGGGGGCTTTTTGAAAGGAAAGCTCATTTCCTGTCCAGCATCCCATTTGCTTTAAAAAATTTGAAATTATTTTTGGAAAAAAATAATATAACTAATGAATTTCCGGCATTTAATGAAATTTTGAGAATCATAACTTCCGATAAAATCATTGAAAAATTTGAGCATCCTGTTGCCGGACCAACTTCAAATTTACTTATTGAAATCTCCAGCTTTTCATATAAAAATGGCATCCCGGAAGATACTTCCGGAAATGGTGGTGGTTATGTATTTGATTGCAGAGGCATATTAAACCCAGGGAGAATAGAACAATATAAAACACTCACGGGAAAGGATAAACCGGTTATTCTTTACCTGGAACTGGAAACAAGGATGCCCGATTTTTTGAATAGTATTTTTGATATCATTGATATTCATGTGGAGGATTATTTAACCAGGGGCTTCACGCACCTGGCAATTTGTTTTGGATGTACTGGTGGGCAACACCGTAGTGTATACGCAGCAGAACAAATGAACAGGCATTTAAGGAATAAATATAAAGTGAACACCCTTCTTCGTCACTTAAATAAGTCAGCATGGGTAACTGAAAAAAATCATCAATGAAAGCAATGTTACTCGCAGCCGGTTTTGGTACCCGCTTGAAACCTTTTACTGACAAGCATCCCAAGGCTTTGGCAATGATCAATGGCAAGAGCCTCCTCCAACGTAATATCGAGTTTCTTCAACAATTTGACATTTTTGAAGTGGTGGTGAATGTGCATCATTTTGCTTCTCAAATTTCAGAAGAAATTCATAGAAATAATGGATGGGGAAGCAACTTTGCGATCAGCGATGAAACAGATGCTGTTCTAGAAACCGGAGGCGGATTGAAGAGAGCACAGTTTTTTTTTGAAAAAGAAAATCAATTTGTGTTGATGAATGTGGATGTGCTTACTGATTTGAATTTAAAGGCGATGATCGTAGCCCATGCAAAAAATAAATCTATGGCCACATTGGCTACTACCTCCAGGAAGTCTTCGAGATCATTGCTATTTAATGAAGAAAATATTTTATGTGGTTGGAAAAATTTAAAGACGGGCGAAACAAAAATTTCGCAACAAAGCAAAACCCTTATACCAAAAGCATTTAGTGGCATACATATCCTTAACCATGAGATCTTTACCTACCTACCGGCATTTAAAAAATTCTCCATCATAGATACTTATCTTGAATGGTGTTCACAGCTGGAAATCAGGTCCTTTGATCATTCCGGTGGAAAGTTTATTGATGTAGGAACTACCGAAAAAATGAGTGAAGCAGAAGAACTTTTTCACTAAATTAGTGACCGCCGGTTTTCAGAAAGCCAGACTTGTTGTGGCAAACTAGTTACTATTATAAGATTTCACCAGGAACACATAATCTTCTACTTTCTTAATTTGGTTAACCCTGGTTTCATTTTTCAAAGTGGTATTGACAGGCATTTTTATATTCGGGAAGCTGGAATCGTTTTCTTTAAGCCCCTTCAACATCTCAAAAATATTTTTAGCTTTTACGGCAAAGACAACGCCTTCAGCCTGTGCCTGGCGCGTACTGATGATGCCTACTATTTCACCTTTATTATTAAAAACCGGGCCACCGGAATTGCCGGGATTGGCATTGAGGGATATTTGAAAATTTGTAGTATCTCCATTAAATCCATTGCGTGCGCTCAGGTAACCCATATTATATACAATCTCATCTTTTGGATATCCTAAGGTAAATATCTCAGTCCCCAAATCAATGTTTGACTTAGAAATGCTGTAGGGTAATGAATTAAATTTTTTAAAATCATCATCATTGATCTTTAATAATGCCAGGTCCTTCTCTACATCAACGGCAAGTATTTTGGCTTTAAATTCGTTGCCTTTATTATCAACAACTACAGCACCGGAGCCTTTCATTACGTGTGCATTGGTTATCAAATAGCCTTTTGCATCAATTAAAAAAGCCGTACCACCGGCAGTAATTGTATATCCTTTAGGAATCTTAGAATCGAATTCGCGGATACGTGCGCCCTGCATTTGCTGGTTAAGCTGCACCTGGTCAATTTTTTTACTTAGTTGTTGCAGATCATTCATATTAGCCACTGGAGCAAAAAAACTTACGAGGCCATAAATGAATAATGCTGTAATGCAGGCAATAGAAGCTGCAATTGCAGTCACTCTTTTATACCTATTCCAGAGATAAATCACCTTGGCTTTCCTGGAAGAAAGATGGATATCTTCAATTTCGCCTTTTTCTGTAAGGCTGGTATGTAGGGTATGGAGCCTTTGTTTAAGGTCAATATGATTGGCGTAATCATTGATTTTCTCACTGAATAATTTATGCTCAACAACCATTTGATCTATTTCAGGAGTTGCATTGCGTAAATCTTCAAACCAGGCAATTTCATCAGGAGACATTTTCCCGTCGAGGAATTTTTCAATCGTTTCTTGTAGCTTAATATCTTCCATCACTTTCCATTATGATTATAATGTGCAAAAAATATTTTCTTCAGTCGAATCATGCATTTATACTTTTGGTTCTTTGCATTATCGGCATTGGTATATCCAAATTTATCCGCAATCTCATCCATCCCTTTCTTTTCCAGGTAGTAGGCTTCGAGTAAACTTTTACAAGGCTCTCCGAGGTTGTTCATGGCTTTTTCCATCAGAGCAAATTCAGCCGACAATCTCTGGTGATGATCCATTGCATCATCTACCTGTGTTGTTTCCTCTATACCTTCTGTCAAAACGGTCATTCTACCTGCCTGTTGCAATCTTTTCAACCATAAACGCCTGCAAATCGAGTAGAGATACGTTTTTAACTGGCAATTCAAGATAAAGGAGTCCGTTCTAGCATTTTCATATAAAACAATCATGGCTTCCTGAAAGATATCTTTGGCATCTTCATGGTCGCCATTATTATTCTGAATGAGATGCCGAATCATATTAAAATGATCTTTGTAAATGATTTCAGTAGCTTGAGAATCATTTTCAGCAAATCGTTTTAATAAAGTCTGTTCACTAAATTCAGGCATCAACTGCTATTTTTTAATACCAAAAGTGAATAAAAGTAACCCAAAAAGAAGGAAAGAGATTTATTTTAAAAAAAAATTAAATAAGCGGGTTACTTTTCTTTATTCACCGTATTAATTACCACATACATTCATAAAATTAAAAAAAAGGAACATGAAAAAGTTATTATTTGTTTTAGCTATTGGTGCTTTTGCAGCTTGCGGTACTGGAACTTCTACTGATGCTGTTACTGATTCTACAATGACTAATGTAGATTCATTAGCAAATGCAGCTAAAGATTCTATCAGCGCTACAGTAGATACAGCTGTTAAAAAAGTTGATTCTACAGTAAAAGCAGCTACAGATTCAGTTAAAGCTAAGATGTAATTCATTTGGATCTGAGTAAATGATTATTCAGCTTGCGGAATAAAGTGTGAAAATTTTTATATGGCAAGCAATCGTTATAAGCCGTTCCGTTTCCACGGGATGGCTTTTTTTATAAATTTTCCCATCCCATTCTTTTAAAACTACCTTCGCAAAAAATTTTTTACATGACTACTTTTCAATCACTGGGTCTGAATGACAATTTAATAAAGGCTATCAGTGAATTAGGCTTTGAAACTCCGACACAAATTCAACAAAAGGCTATTCCTATATTGCTGAATGGCACTAAAGATTTTATAGGGCTGGCTCAAACAGGTACCGGAAAAACGGCTGCTTTTGGGCTTCCTTTACTCCAATTAATAGATACTTCAAAAAAAATACCGCAAGCTTTAGTGATATGCCCAACACGGGAATTATGTATCCAAATTGTCAACGAAATTCTCCTTTTTAAAAAACATCAGAAAGGAATTGGCATAACAGCTGTGTATGGAGGAGCTTCTATTGGTTTGCAGATTCGGGATTTGAAAAAAGGTACACACATCGTCGTAGCCACGCCCGGCCGGCTGATAGATCTTATTGAAAGAAATGCCATCACACTGGAAGAAATTGAATATGTCGTTCTCGATGAGGCCGATGAAATGTTGAATATGGGTTTCCAGGACGATATCGAGTTTATTCTAAAAAATACTCCGAACAGACAAAGCACCTGGCTATTTAGTGCCACAATGCCTTCAGAAATCCGACGGGTGAGTAAAAAATATATGAAAGAACCCGTGGAAGTTACAGTTGGAAAAGTGAATACCGGGAATAAAAATATAGACCATCAATATTTTGTGGTTCCCGCCCAACACCGCTATGAAGCATTAAAAAGATTAATTGATTTCAACCCCGGAATTTATGGCCTCATATTTACCCGGACAAAAATGGATGCACAACAGATAGCAGAAAAACTGACTCGTGAAGGATATGATATTGATGCATTGCATGGCGACCTGAGTCAGCCACAGAGAGATAAGGTGATGGGACAATTCAGGGATAAAGCATTGCAATTGTTAATAGCAACCGATGTGGCAGCCAGGGGCATTGATGTACAGGGAATAACGCATGTTATCAATTATGAATTACCGGATGACATGGAAGTCTATACCCATCGTAGTGGGCGTACCGGACGTGCAGGTCAAGCTGGAATCTGTATGAGTATTGTGCATAGCCGTGAATTAGGCAGATTGAAACAAATGGAAAGAATGGTGCAGGCAACTTTTCACAGATCAGAAGTGCCAGATGGGAAAGATGTATGCCGAAAGCAATTTATCTATTTTATGGATAAATTACTGGAAACCGATATTAGCCAGGGGGCCTATGCAAATTACTTACCTATCTTAGAAGAAAAATTTGCTCATATTTCAAAAGAAACTGTCCTTCAAAAAGTTGCCGCAGCAGAGTTTGACCGTTTTCTCAAGTATTATGAAAATGCCGGTGACCTAAATATCCGTGATGAAAAACGCGGGCAGCGTAACAGCGATTTTAATAGAAATAAAAGCCATGAATATATAGGGAAAGGCCGGGATAGGAATAAGATATTTAATGATGGAAACAATGGTTTTACCCGTTTATTTGTAAATTTGGGTACTAAAGATGGCTTTTATAAAGCCAGCTTTTTACAATATATTTTAGATATGAGTGACTTGCGCAAAGATGTCCTGGGGAAAATTGACATGAAGGAAATGAATAGTTGGATTGAAATAGATAAAAAGGCTGCCCATCAAATGATCCGAGCTATTGATGGTAAAAATTTTAAAGGACGGCGAATTAGAATGAATGATGCGAATTCCAGGTAAAAAATAAAGATATGATCAGGGAATCATCTTCCTCTTTCAAAAAAATTACGCAGGCAAATCTGCATAAGAAGCCTTTGATCATTTCCGGTCCTTGTAGTGCAGAAACTGAAGACCAGGTTATACAAACAGCCTTACAGTTAAAACAAACAGACTATGTAGATATCTTTAGAGCGGGTATTTGGAAACCAAGAACAAGGCCCGGGAGCTTTGAAGGGATTGGCTCTGCAGGATTGCCCTGGTTACAAAAGGCCCGGGAATTAACCGGCTTACCTTTAGCCGTGGAAGTGGCTACTTCCCGCCAGGTAGAAGAGGCTTTGACCCATCAAATAGATATTCTTTGGATAGGTGCCCGCACAACCGTAAACCCTTTTAGTGTGCAGGAAATTGCTGATGCCTTAAAAGGAGTACATATCCCTGTATTTATTAAAAATCCGATACATCCTGATCTGGAATTATGGCTTGGGGCTTTAGAAAGAATTTTAAAAGCCGGAATTGAAGACACCGGACTCATTCATCGAGGCTTTTCATCATACGGAAATACCCTTTATCGAAACCCGCCCATGTGGCATCTTGCCATTGAAATGAAAAGGCGCAATCCCGGTATTCGGATGCTTAATGACCCATCTCATATTTGCGGAAGACGGGAAATATTATTGGATATTTCACAAACTGCTGCAGATCTTGGTTTCGACGGATTAATGATCGAAAGCCACATAACACCCGATACTGCATGGAGTGATGCAAATCAACAAGTCACTCCGGAAAAACTAAAGGAAATCTTAAACGAGGTTATTTGGCGTCGTGAAAATGGGACTAATGGGGATTCCCATGAAACGCTTCAAAAATTGAGGGAACAAATAGATCAGCTGGATGATGAACTACTGCAAATTCTTACTGCTCGTATGAAAATAGCAGATAAAATCGGTGCATACAAAAAAGAAAATAATATTACCATACTTCAGACGAAACGCTGGAATGATATCATGGAGAGGGCATTGGCTAAAAGTGAACAACTAAAACTGAGTAAAGAATTTCTTATCAAATACTTTGATTCCGTACACATGGAAAGTATCAACCACCAGAATAAAATAATGAATGATTGATTCGCATACTTCATTATTATGTCAATTTCTCCAAACCTATTCAAGAAAGATCTTTTTATCAGTTTTATTCGCTAACTTTCAATACTGGTTATATATCCAGAACGAAAATGCATAAGAAAAATTTCCATTTAAAGGAGAGCGATTGCACTATTTATTTCAATGACTCTTTTTCTCATCTTGAAAAAATTGCAGATAAATCTAAATGCATATTATTGATTGATAAAATTGTTTACAAAAAACATACAAAAATTTTCAGGGGTTGGGAAATTATTCTTTGTGAAGGCGGAGAGGAACATAAGAATCAAAAAACCATTCAATCACTCATTTTACAGCTTATTAGTATTGGAGCAAACCGGGAAACCATTTTAGTAGGAATTGGCGGCGGAGTGGTTACTGATATGGCCGGGTTCATAGCAGGGATCTACATGCGTGGCATACGTTTTGGCTTCATTCCCACAACACTACTTGCAATGGTGGATGCTTCATTGGGAGGGAAAAATGGCGTGAATGCAGAAGTCTATAAAAATATGATAGGCCTTATCAGCCACCCATCATTTATTTTATATGATAAAAGATTTTTAAGCAGTTTACCTAACAAAGAATGGGTAAATGGTTTTGCTGAAATAATAAAACATGCTTGCATTTTTGATCGCACGCTATTTAAAGAACTTCAAAAAAACCATTTGCAGGCATATCAACATGATCAAAATAAATTAGATAAACTGATTGCAAAAAATGTACATCTGAAAATGAAGATCGTTCAAAAAGATCCTTTAGAAAAACATGAAAGAAAGTTGCTCAATTTCGGTCATACACTGGGGCATGCCATTGAAAATGAGCTCAGGTTATCGCATGGACAGGCAATATCCATTGGCATGGTTGCTGCAGCTAAAATCAGCAAGAATATTTTAAACTTCAAAGAAACAGATGAAATCATTGCATTGCTTGAAAAATATAAATTGCCCATCCATCACAGAATGAATATGGAACGCATTTTACCCATCATGCTTAAAGATAAAAAATCCAATGGGGATACAATTGATTATATCTTATTGAAATCAATTGGGAAAGGCGTTATTCAATCACTACCTATTCCCCGGCTTTTTTCTGAATTTCAAAACGTCCCCCATGCAGTGCTTCATTAATCCTTCCAAACTATCCGGGAATATTTCTGCACCCCCATCTAAAAGTAGTATGCAGCGGGCACTTGCCGCAGCGCTTATTTGCAAAGGGGAAAGTATATTAAATAATACCGGCATTTCCATTGACAGCCAGGTGGCAAAAAATATTATTCAAAATTTAGGTGCAGTTGTAACAGATATATCCTCAACATCCAAACAAATCATGAGTGAAGGCTTTCCACATGTATTTTTTCCACCCGGGAAAAAAATTCAAATTTTTTGTGGAGAAAGCGGACTATCAACACGCATGTTTGCCCCTATTGCGTCATTGTGCACCAATGAAATTATTTTAACGGGAGAAGAACAATTAACAAAAAGACCAATGGATTTTTTTGATACATATTTTCCTCTGCTGAATATCAAAATAAAATCTGAAAATGGCAAACTACCTATTGTCTTACAAGGGCCTTTAATCCCTAAAAATATAGATATTGATTGTTCAGAAGGATCACAATATTTAACCGGCTTACTGATGGCTTATTCTGCCGTTAATGCCAATGACGTAATGATCAATGTAAAAAATTTAAAAAGCCCTGGTTATATCCGGTTGACCTTGGATATAATGAAAAAATTTGGAATGCAACTACCTGTTTATACAAATTTTTCATCATTTTATTTTGATGGTAAATTGAATAATCATTTACCTAAAAAAAGGATTTATACAATAGAATCAGATTGGAGTAATAGTGCATTTTTATTCATTGCTTCCGCGATTGCCGGGCAAGTTTGCTTAAATGAATTGGACATGTCTTCAGAACAACCGGATAAAATCATTTTACAAATCCTGGAAAATTGTGGAGCCCTAATTTCTTATAAAAAAAATTCCATAGAAATTTCCAAATCCAACTTAAGGGCTTTTCAATATGATGCCACCGATACTCCCGATCTTTTTCCGCCTCTTGCCGCTTTGGCAGCCTGTTGCAGTGGTACATCAACAATCGGCGGTGTTCATCGTTTAACTCATAAGGAATCCAATAGGTCTGAAGCTATCCTAAAAGAATTAAAGAAAATGAATATTCCTGTGCAAATCATCCATGATCAAATGATTATCCAGGGAACAGGTTCCATCCAATCAGCCAGGATTGAATCACATGGGGATCATCGCATTGCTATGATGTGTTCTATTCTGGCTCTGGTTGCAGATGGAGAAACGATTATTGATCAGGCAGAAGTGGTAGGAAAATCATATCCTCATTTCTTCCGGGATCTACAATCTTTAGGTGCTGCCATTTCTATACATTAATTTGCCTCTTTTGAAAAGTTGAAATTACTTTTTTAAAATCATGAATGAATTTGGACGTTTACTTCGCACAACGATATTTGGTGAAAGCCATGGAGAAGCCGTAGGTATTTGTCTGCAAGGTGTTCCTGCCGGCTTATCCCTTCAATCATCAGATTTTGAAGCTGACCTTGAGAGAAGGAAAGGTGGAATACAAAAAGGAACTACTCCAAGAAAAGAAGAGGATATCCCTTTATTAAAATCCGGAGTATTTAATGGTAAAACAACCGGCGCCCCAATATTAATCCTTTTTGAAAACAACAATATCCGCTCCACTGATTATGATCAACAAAGATCATTTCCAAGGCCTGGACATGCAGATTTTGTGGCCGAAAAAAAATATGGTGGATTCCAGGATTATCGCGGTGGTGGCCATTTTAGTGGAAGGCTTACCGTAGCCCTTGTAGCCGCAGGTGTTATAGCTAAAAAATTATTGCAGAAAATAAACATTCATGCAAGCCTGATCGAAGCCGGTGGGATCAACAATATTTCAGAAGGCCTTGCCAGAGCCATCGAAGCAAAAGACAGTATCGGAGGTATTGTCGAATGCAAAGTGGATCATTTACCCATTGGTCTGGGAGAGCCTTTTTTTGATAGTGTCGAATCATTGATTGCCCATCTTGCATTTGCCATACCTGCAATTAAAGGCATTGAATTTGGAGATGGCTTTTCCTCGGCAAAGATGTTTGGCAGTGAACATAATGATGCCATTGAAAATGCACAAGGTAAAACCAAAACAAATCATGCAGGAGGTATAAATGGTGGACTAACGAATGGAAATGAATTAATTTTCAGAGTAGCCGTCAAACCAACTTCATCTACACCGCAGATGCAGCAAAGCTGGAATAAAGAAACGCAGGAAGTAGCTCCCTTTTCTGTTAAAGGCAGGCATGACCTCTGTATAGCTTTAAGAGTGCCTGTAATAATAGAAGCCATCACTGCATTGGTCCTTGCGGATTTAATGATGCTTGAGCAAAGGATTCCCCGAATTCTTTAAGGTAACATAGCCATTTTTATCGTATTTCAACTCTTATTTTTTTATCCCAAATAATAGACGAAGCAATAAAATATTTATTTCCAAGAAGGGATTAACTTTGCACCATTTTAGAGCAGTAATATCATCATTTATGAATTTAATTGAGCAACAATCTGAAGAGTTTATTTCCCGTCATATTGGAACCATTGGTCATGAGCTGGAAATGTTGAAAACCATCGGCGAAGAAAGCCTGGATAGTTTAATCAATAAAACCATTCCCGCATCCATTCGCTTAGAAGCCCCCCTCTCCGTTCCTCAGGCTATAAGTGAAAGTGAGTACCTGGCTCAAACCAAAGACCTCAGCTTAAAAAATACATTATACAAATCCTTCATTGGCCAGGGATATTATGGCACCATTACGCCCAGTGTAATTCTCAGAAATGTGTTTGAAAATCCGGGTTGGTACACTCAATATACTCCTTACCAGGCAGAGATTTCTCAAGGCAGGCTGGAGAGTTTATTGAATTTTCAAACAATGGTAAGTGATCTTACAGGACTACCTATAGCAAATGCATCTTTACTCGATGAAGCAACAGCGGCTGCGGAAGCTATGGCAATGTTATTTCATCATATCAATAAAACAGATATCATATCAAAGCCCCGTTTCTTTATTGATGAGGCTATTTTCCCACAAACAATAGACGTTTTAAAAACACGTGCTACACCCATTGGAATTGAACTTGTACAGGGTGATTTCAAAACAATAACAATTGATAACACCTTTTTTGGAGCAATAGTTCAATACCCTAATAATCATGGATCTGTTGAAGATTATCAGGCTTTCATACAAGAGATGCATGCGAAGAATGTGTATGTAGTCATGGCCACAGATTTATTGGCGCTTACCATTATGAAATCTCCGGGCGCTTTAAATGCAGATGTAGCCATTGGTTCGGCACAAAGATTTGGCGTACCATTGGGTTATGGTGGCCCACATGCCGCATTTTTTGCCACACAAGATGAATTTAAGAGAGGCATTCCCGGCCGAATCATTGGTGTAAGTATTGATGCCCAGGATCATCGGGCTTTACGAATGGCTTTGCAAACCAGAGAACAGCATATCAAACGTGAAAAAGCTACTTCCAATATTTGTACTGCCCAGGCATTATTAGCTAATATGGCCGCTATGTATGCCGTATATCATGGCCCTGAGGGTCTAAAAAATATTGCTTCGCGCATCCATTTAATGACGGCGGCTTTATCAAAAAAACTGAAAGAGTCCGGCTTAGAATTATCGAATACTTATTATTTTGATACACTTCAAATCAAAAATGCAAATACCGGTTTAGTTAAAGATATGGCGGAAAAACATCATCTGAATTTTCGTTATTTCAATGATGGTTCTATTGGCGTAAGCCTGGATGAAACGGCTACTTTAGAGGATCTGCAAAATATCATCAAAGTTTTTGAACTCTCAACGAAAAAAAATATAACTGAAATTTCTTCTGCAGATTTAACTGAAATGCCTCTTTATATCCCATCAGAACTATTACGTGATACCCCCTATCTCACACATCCGGTTTTTAATATGCATCATAGTGAAACACAAATGATGCGTTATTTGAAACAATTGGAGAATAAAGATCTTTCTTTAAATACAAGTATGATATCTCTGGGTAGCTGTACCATGAAATTAAATGCAGCCAGTGAAATGATTCCTGTAAGCTGGAGCCATTGGGCCAATGTACATCCGTTTGCACCCTTATCACAATGTGAAGGTTATACTTTACTTACAGAACAATTAAGCGATTACTTATGCAAGATAACCGGCTTCGCAGCATGTAGCCTCCAACCAAATAGTGGTGCACAGGGTGAATTTGCGGGCCTAAACACCATCATGGGGTATCATCAAAAGAATGGACAGGCTCATAGAAATGTTGTGCTTATCCCTATTTCAGCACATGGGACCAACCCTGCATCAGCCATTTTAGCCGGCATGAAAGTGATCGTTGTAAAAAGTGATGCGGATGGTTATATTGATGTGGATGATTTAAAACTTAAATCTGAACAACATCAACAAAACCTGGCCGCCCTGATGGTTACGTACCCCTCAACGCACGGCGTATTTGAAGAAAGCATTAAAGATATTTGTTCAATTATTCATGATAATGGTGGTTTAGTGTATATGGATGGCGCCAATATGAATGCACAGGTTGGGCTTACATCCCCTGCAAAAATTGGCGCTGATGTGTGTCATTTAAATCTGCATAAAACTTTTTCAATTCCTCACGGAGGTGGCGGACCAGGTGTAGGCCCCATCTGCTGTACCGAAGCACTTAAACCTTTTTTACCGGGTCATGTTTTTCTAAATCAAAATAATAAAAATGAAAGTCCATCAGCTGTGAGTGCAGCGCCTTATGGAAGCGCCAGTATTTTATTGATCTCTTATGGCTATATTAGAATGTTGGGCGAAAAAGGCATACGTATGGCTACAGAATATGCTATCCTGAATGCAAACTATATGAAAGCACGACTGGAGAAATATTATAAAATATTATTTACAGGGAAAAACGGCACTTGTGCTCACGAATTTATTGTGGATCTCCGTCCATTTAAGCAGAGTGCAGGAATAGAAGCTGAAGATGTAGCCAAAAGATTAATTGATTATGGATTTCATGCACCTACCATGAGTTTTCCTGTACCGGGTACAATTATGATAGAGCCTACTGAAAGTGAAGACAAGGCTGAATTAGATCGTTTCTGTGATGCGTTAATTGGTATTTATGAAGAGATTAAAGAAATTGAAGAAAATAAAGCAGATCGGAAAGATAATGTATTAAAAAATGCACCACATACACAGGCCATTATTTGTGCGGATGAATGGAACCATCCTTATACAAGGCAGTCTGCCGCATTTCCATTGTATTTTGTATCGCAAAATAAATTCTGGCCATCCGTTGCAAGGATCAATAATACATACGGTGATCGTAACCTGATATGCACATGTGAACCCATGGAGTCCTACGAAGAATAAAATTCTTATTGATACAAAAAAATCCGCCTTAAGAGGCGGATTTTTTATATCAATCAAAAAACTGATTAATCAAAAAGTTGATTTTCTCCGGCCTTAACATCCTGTACATTGAGTACTTCGCCAGCATTTGCATTGATCAATATGGCTATAACCCTGCAGTTGGCTGCATTATACCCACTTAAATTGAAGCTCACTGTTTTGCTGTAAGATACATTATTGATAGATGTAGAAGCTGAAGGAACGATTTCACCACTTATATCTGTACCGTATGAACGGAGCACCCCATCATTGACCCAGTTAAATAAAGTACTATTCTGCCAAAGTGGGCTGGTGGGGGGCACATAGCCTGAATGAAAATAATAATTATGTTGTGTACTTAATAAACCATCTTCAACCACCATAATAGCCAGCTTTATGGTTGAGTTTGTATAATCTGCCGAGAAACCGGTAGTAACCTTAGCACTTAATGAACTACCACTTAAAGTTGTTTCAATTTGCAAGCCTGCATTGGCGGGGTTCGCCAAAGCTTTAGGTACTGACTTAATTACATTGAATTGATCTGTAGTGGATTTTCTATTCACAAATGCCGTTGGAAATCCTTGGAAATTCGGTACCAGGTTTTCGAGAGATTCAGCGTATGATGTTCCAAATGGATCATTCACGGGGTTTCCTACATCATCATGAACAGCCGCTACAATCACTCTTGGATCTGCGGCACGCATAGAGTCAAGATTCCATGCCATAAGCGGACACCAACCACACCAGGAGCCTGTAAAATCTTCCACATATACTTTGCGGGTGAAACTTACTGCAGTAGCTTGTACTTTGATCGTTACCGCATTGCTTTGCAGGTTATCCAAAGAGGCTGTAAATTCATAGCTTCCTTCAGTAGTAGAAGAAAATGAAGTACTGCTTATTTTATTACCATCCTGGTAAATGCTACATTTTGTAGTTACATCATTGCCTAAATTATCTTTTACCAAAAAGTCTGCTTTATCTATGCCATCATTTTTAATGATTGATTTTGTAGCTGTTAAGGTAATTGAAGTAACTGGATCCGGTTGCGGCGGTGAAGGAGTATCTGATTTGGAACAAGATACAAAGGCCATTGTTACAATCAAGCCAACCAATGACATTAATCGGAAATTCATTTTCATTTTTTGTTCTTTGTTTAAATGTTAAAAATTATAAGTATAACCAAGTGTAAAACCCATATAGGATGGAACGAAACGGCATACACCGCCCACGCATAAAAGGCCGGCACGTTGTTTACTGAAACTCAACATAAATCTTTGCGCATTCGCAGAATAACTACCACCTAAATTATAATAATGCGTTTTTGATGTTTGGTAATCGGTCAGGTCCGTTGCAAAGAATGAAAACTTCCCATAGGAATATTCTGCCAATGCAGCCGCCCAGTTTTTCTCTTCTAATTGATTCCACATATGTTGCAATTCTGTGCGAAGTGCGCTTTTGGTATTGAGTTTAAATAAAAAATCTGTAGCCACAATTTTAGTTTTTACGGCATACGCTCCTTGCTGTAAATTATACTGGCTGATAAAAGCTAAAGTACCTTTCACGGTTTTACTCAATTTCTTTTCAATAGTTACATTGATATCACTGTATTGTTTCTGACCGCCAAAATCAATAAACTTTGCTTTGAAAGATTCACCCGGATTAAAATTTGAATAAAATAAATCTTTATACAAAGAGCCATTGATAAAAACAGATGTACCATATTTTCCACCCAGTGAAGTCCCCTTCTTAAATAAATAATTGATCCCTAACTGCCCTCCGATTTCATGCTTATTTTCACAAACTGCCGGATAAATACTACTTACCAGCCAGGTATGTTGTTTCGTAAGAGAGGGCAAATAATTGAGGTTATTATTAATATCGTCAATGCCATAATCTGCTTTTAATGCGGCAAGCTCCAATCTCCTGAAATCAAGATTAATACCTAGTCCATTGTTGAAATGATAACTCTGTGATACAAGTAAAGCAGAACCCGGTTGAAAAATATACGAAGGGACATAAGCCACCGGTGAATGGTGCATATATTCCGCATTCAATAAATAATTCCCCGCTGAAAATTGAATTCTTCCTGCCCAGGCGGTTACATTTTTATTATGTTGAATATCCGTATAAGCAAGGCTATCCTGATTGATGAATAAAAGACTCCCACCAGCTTTTAAAGTAATAGGATGTTGTGCATCTTGTTTATGATAAATTAACAGGTCCGCATCAGCGCCACCAATTTTTCCATCACTATATTCAAAATAATAGCGTTGCTGACCATAAAAGGCTTTTACCTGCAGGTTTTTAAAAGGGTTTGCTCGGATATGTACACCACGAATCGTATTATCAATGCCGAGTTGCCTATCTTCATAAGAACGAAAGATCAATCCATTTCCAAACTGGTCATAAAAAGTTCCAACTGTCACATCAAATTTAGTAGAACGAAAACCCGCATAGTAATGGGTAATATCCACTTTTGTTTTGTAATCAGGCGTATATTTTGTGTAGCCTTGTAATGCAGGAAGAAAGGCCTCTGCCTGTACTCCTGCAATAATCTTCTTATAGTTATAATTTAAGGTTACATAAGAATTGGAAGCATATCTTTTCTGTGGTAAAACAATGCCCGAACCGGAATTGGAAAAATAATACTGGTGCTGTGTTTCTATACCTCCGCCAAAATGATTAAGAGAATAAAAATGGCTGGTATCCTGGGCAAAAATAGTTAATGATAAAATCGAGAAGATGATGAATAAGCAGCTTTGTTTTCGCTTCAATAAAAAAAAACTCATTGTTTATTAGTATTTAAAAATGAAAACAATTCAACTTCTTCTCCGGGATTATAGCCTTGAATACGACGAATAATTTTTCCTTGTTTATCCAATACAATAGCATACGGAATGGCACTGATATTAAGGGCGCGCTTCAGGTTTTGATTATCATCCAGGTAAATATTAAATTCCCAACCACTCGCATTTGCTATTGATTGTACAGATCCGGTGCTTCTGCTATCATCAATAGAAACGGCAATCAGTCTGGCCCCGGTCTTTTGGAAATCTTCCCAATCATCACTAATTGCTTCTAACTCCTGCCTGCAGGGCTTACACCAGGTGGCCCAAAAACTAACCACTGTTAGTGCATTGCTATCAATTAATGATACCGATGGAATATCCTGACCTTTAAGGTCTTTTATCTGAACATTCGGCAATAAATCCTGGGCGGAAAGAGCACCCATAGATAGTACGAAAACAATCAACGAAACAATTTTCTTCATTGGGGGTAATTGAAAAATACAAACGCTGCTGTAAAAAAAATATTTTAAAACTCTATAATAAAATAGGTGTAATCAAGTAAGTTACTTCAGAAGTTATTAAAAAACGTCTGCAAATTTAGAGCCAGGTATTTATATAGCAAAATATTTTTCGGTAACCCAGGAGTATAAGCTATAATAAACGAATTGCTAAGAGTGGCTCTCAGTTTGTTGAGCATGACCGGAATCAGGAGTAATATAAGGCCCTTTCCATAAAGTCATCAGCAATAGGATAATAAAAAGTAAAACCGCACTAGCTATGAATGACCGGAAGAATTTACTCAAACTTTTTGCATCAAATTGTTGGTTGCTCATAAAATTATTTTCGGTGCTAAGTTAAAAAAAAATTGTAAACTAAAAAAAATTCAGGCTTTTTGTAGATAGGCAACCAGTCAAAACAATCAGATAACAATATTGATCATTTTATTTTTTACATAAATAATTTTTTTATGCGGTTTCCCATCCAACCATTTTTTGACCACTTCATTACTTAAAATAATGGTTTCCACTCCCTGCTGACCCGCTTCAAGTGAAATGGAAATTGTTGTACGCAATTTGCCATTGATACTTACAGGATAATTTTTGGAAGTTTCCATTAAATATTTTTCATTGACAACCGGTAATGTTTCATCCAGGATACTTTCAAAATTATTTTCCTGTTTATAAAGTCTGACATGCTGATAAAGTTCTTCGGCAATATGTGGCGCATAGGGCGCAAGTAAAATAATCAATGGTTTTAATATTGCTATATTATGACATTTTAACGTGGTCAATTCATTTACGGCAATCATAAAAGCACTGACTGCCGTATTAAAGGAAAATCGTTCCGTATCCTCCTTAACTTTTTTAATGGCAGTATGCAGGATTTTTAGTTCATCTGATGAAGCTTCACTTTCATACATAAGACTGCCTTTACTTTCATCGAAAAACAATCGCCATAATTTCTTCAAAAAACGATGCACTCCTTCAATACCCTTGGTATCCCACGGTTTGCTTTGTTCCACCGGGCCAAGGAACATTTCATAAAGGCGAAATGTATCTGCTCCATATTTTAAAACCAAATCATCCGGATTGATGGTATTGAATTTTGATTTTGACATTTTCTCAACCTCCGCACCGCATATATATTTGCCATCATCCAAAATAAAACAGGCATCTCCATATTCATGATTCCTCCATTTTTTAAATTCATCCATATTTAATTCAAAACCATTCACCATATTGACATCGGTATGAATCGGGGTTATATTTTGAATGAATATATTTATGGGCTCAATCGTTTTTTTAAAATAATCATTTACTATTTTGCCCAATTGAAGCGCACCTGTTTCATCAAATTCGTTTTTTTCTAAAAAGTGATCTGCATATTTTTTTGAAATAAAAATTACCGGCAGATTTGAAGGTTGAACATTTTCAATTGTGTAAATCAATTTATATACGAACCTGCTACTGCCCTGAATCATACCCTGGTTTAAAAGACGTTTAAAAGGCTCATCAAAATTTATCAGGTCCAGATCAAATAAAAATTTGGTCCACATCCGGCTATATAACAGGTGGCCTACTGCATGTTCTGTACCACCGATATACAGATCTACATTTCCCCAATAATTACTTATTTTTTTATCACAAAAGCGATCATTATTATGAGGGTCCATGTATCTCAGGAAGTACCAGGATGATCCTGCATAGCCCGGCATTGTAGAAGATTCGCGTATGCCATTGCCAGGCACATTTTCAATCCATTCCCTGTTATTGGCCAGAGGTCCTTGTCCATGCGGACCGGGCTTTAGTTCATCCACAGGCGGAAGTAATAATGGCAATTCATTTTCATTCATAGGATAAGCGATGTCATCTTGCCAAATGATGGGGAAAGGCTCACCCCAATAGCGTTGCCGGCTAAAAGCAGCATCCCGCATTTTGTATTGGATTTTTGCTTTCCCTATATTTTTTTCAGCAAGTTTTTGCAAAACCATTTCCGCAGCATCACGCATTTTCACACCATTTAAAAAATCACTGTTTTCTAAAATGGCATCCTTGGTGTCATTGGCCATTTCACCATTAAATTCCCTCCCGATAATATTGGTAATAGGAATATTGAAATGTTGTGCAAATTTAAAATCACGTTCATCCCCACAGGGAACGGCCATGATAGCACCTGTACCATACCCGGCCAGTACATATTCAGAAATCCATACAGGTATTAATTTGTCACTAAAGGGATGCACTGCAAATGCTCCGGTAAAACATCCGGTAATTTTTTTCTCGGCCTGCCGCTCTCTATCACTACGGCTTTTCATATAAGCCTTATATTCATCTACCTCTTTCTGATGATCAGGCGTAGTGATTTGGCTAACTAAAATATGTTCAGGAGCAAGAACTAAAAAATCAACACCGAAAATGGTATCCGGCCTGGTTGTATAAACTTTGACACTTTCATTCGAAACGTTATGGATCTGAAATGATATCTCTGCACCCGTTGATTTTCCAATCCAGTTGCTTTGCATTTCTTTCATTGAATCGCTGAAATCCACTCGTAGTAACCCTTCAAGTAACCTGTCTGCATATTCAGTGATTCGCAGGTACCATTGCCTGAGCGTTTTTCTTTCTACGGGAAATCCGCCTCGTTCACTCAAACCATTCATCACTTCATCATTTGCTAAAACGGTTCCCAACCCTTCGCACCAGTTTACTTCCCCATAACCACAATAAGCCAGGCGATAATTCATCAGGATCTCCATCTTTATTTTTTCATCATAGGAATTCCACATTTCAGGGGTAAAAATGGTGTGTTCATTACCCGGGCAGGGGAAATGAATATTGCCTTCCTTTTCAAATACAGCCACCAATTTTTCAATCGGTTCAGCTTTTGCATTTTGCCTGTTATAAAAACTTTTAAACAATTGCAGGAAAATCCATTGAGTCCATTTATAATATTGTGGGTCAGATGTTTTTATTTCCCTGCTCCAGTCATAGGAAAATCCTATACGATCTAGTTGTTTTCGAAAGTTTTTAATGTTTTGTGCTGTGCTCACAGCAGGTGGAATGCCATGTTCTATGGCATATTGTTCTGCAGGTAATCCAAAAGCATCATAACCCATTGGATGCAATACATTAAATCCCTGTAGTCTTTTGTAACGAGCAAAAATATCACTGGCAATATATCCCAATGGATGGCCTACATGCAGGCCCGCACCACTGGGATACGGAAACATATCCAATACATAGTAAGCAGGTCGGGTATCCTCATTTTTAACCTGGTAAATGTGTTTCTCATTCCATGTATCCTGCCATTTTTTCTCTATTTCAATAAAATTATACTCCATACAAATAAGAAAAATAATTCAAATTCTTTTAACTAAAATCTATCTAAAACTGGCCCGGCAAAAAAACTTATCCTAAATTTCTGATTGCCCTATACCATATTTAAAAAAACAACGTTTCAAAAGCCTGCAAACCTACATGAATTTAGATTAAAGAGGATAAAATAAGTTCGTAATTGCACATGACTTTGCTGACGAAAACATTGAATTTATAAAAAAATTTGCAGGTAAAATGCTAGATTTGCGCCTGCACTAAAACCCTAAACAATAATTCTATATGCCGGAAATTGGAAAATCTTCCCTGCGCCGAAGCAAACCCACGTATATCTACAGTATTATCGGTGTAGCTATTGTATTAGTGATAATCGGTGTGATGGGCTGGTTGTTTCTCAATTTTAATCAATTAGGGAATTCTTTAAAAGAAGATATTCGTATCAGTGCATACCTGCGCACTCAGAATAAAGATACTATTGCTCAAATACAGGCCTATATTACGGCACAGCCCTATGCCAAAAACGTACAATACGTTAATAAAGAAACGGCCAAGAAAATATGGAATAGTGAAAATAATGAAGACTGGTCCAAAATCCTGGACTATAACCCATTGCCGGAAAGTATAGATTTTTATGCACGCGCTCAATTTGTCACTCCTGACAGTTTACAAAAAATCTCTAATTCTATCATGGCATTGTATGGGAATCAAATCACAGATTTACAATATCCCCAGGTGTTAGTTAGTAACCTGGCAGATCGAGCATCTAAACTTGGTTTAATATTTTTAGTGGTCATCATTTTACTTTGTGTTATTGTAATCGTAAGTATAGATAATACCATTCGATTAGCCATGTTTAGTAATCGCTTCCTCATAAAGACCATGCAAATGGTCGGCGCCACGCGAAAGTTTATAGCCAGACCAATGGATTTACGAGCTGTGTTATATGGTTTTATCAGCGCGGTTATCGCTATTGCCATCCTATTTGGCCTGATACAATGGGCAGAAAGTCAGTTTGTACAATTAAAGGTCATTCGAAATACGGAACAAACCCTGATTCTTTTTGGTGGCATGATCCTTATCGGAGTATTTATATCTCTATACAGCACTCACAGAAGTGTTATTAAATATTTAAAGATGAAATTAGACGACCTCTATTGATAAGATTGTGTACTTTCACGCTCAAATTTTGAAGTATAAATAATTTTTTATGTCTGCAAAAACAAGTCATACACAAAAAAGTCAATCTGTAATAAAGGATGTATCCTCCATGCAGCCGTTATTTACCAAACAAAATTATACATGGATGCTTATTGGAGCTCTGTTCATCATCCTTGGTATGATATTAATGGCAGGAGGTAAAAACCAGGATCCACATGTTTTCGATACAAATAAAGTATACAGCACCGTAAGGATAACCATAGCACCCATCTTGATTGTATGCGGCCTGGTGATTGAGATTTTTGCCATTTTCAAAAAGCCGGCACAAACCGCTTCATGATTTCACTTTAAAATTATTAATTAGTAATATGACTATCTCGCAGTCTATCATTTTGTCTATCATAGAAGGCATTACTGAATTCCTGCCGGTTTCTTCTACCGGTCACATGATACTGGCAAGCTCTGTAATGGGAATTGAAAAAGAAGATTTCACAAAATTATTTGAAGTAGCCATACAATTGGGCGCGATTGTCTCCGTCGTAGTCCTTTATTATAAAAAGTTTTTTGATTTTAAAAAGTGGCAGTTTTATATAAAACTCATCGTTGCCGTCATTCCTGCTCTTATCCTGGGTTTTCTATTTGCCGATCAAATAGATCTTTTATTAGGAAGCCCAACGATCGTTGCTTTGAGCCTGATATTGGGTGGTATCTTTTTATTGTTCATAGATAAAATATTTTTTTACCCCCTCAAGAAGGATCATGTAGGAGAAGTAAGTTATAAGAATGCACTTATCATAGGTATTTTCCAATGCCTGGCCATGATTCCCGGTGTAAGCCGAAGTGCTGCTTCAATTATTGGCGGAATGCAACAAAAACTTACACGTAAACTGGCAGCTGAATTTTCCTTTTTTTTGGCTGTTCCCACTATGGCAGCAGCTACAGGTTATAAATTATTGAAAACTTTTACCGATCAACCACAAATTTTACAAGACAAGAATAATATTACCATGCTGATTTTGGGGAATATTATTGCTTTTATTGTAGCAATGCTTGCCATAAAGTTTTTTATTACATTTATTCAAAAGTATGGTTTGAAATATTTTGGCTGGTATCGGATCTTCATTGGTTTGGTATTTTTGATGTTGATTAAAATGAACCAGATCAGGTAATCACTACTCTACCACTTTCAATTCCTTATTTCCTTTAACGAGTTTTTTCATTTGTAAAAAAACGGCTATTAAAATCAACAAGAAGCCCACATAAAAATAGGGGCTTAAAAATGCGTTTTCATGAAAAATAATAAAGGCCAGTAAAATTCCATAAACCGGTTCCAGGGTAAGGGATAAATTCATTGTAAAGGCACTCACTTTTTTTAAAGCGCTTACATATAATAAAAAGGTTAGTATCGTACAACCCCAGCTTAAGATCAACAGCCATAACCAATCCAATTTTACCGGGAAAATATGTTCAGTTGGAAACAAATAATGATAAATTGGCAAAAATACGGTCATCCCCAAAAAGCCACCCGTCAATTGACATAAAGTAAATGTTTCCGGCTTATAATTACTGACAATTCTTTTATTCAATACGGAAACTATAACCGTAAAAATGGATGAAAATAATCCGATATAAATACCCATGGAGAAATGAAGGTTCGTAAAATAAATAATTGTAATACCCATGAGTGCCATAAGGCCGAGAAATAATTCAAATGGTTTAATGCGTTGACGCATGATGACTGGCTCAAGAATGGCACTGAATAAGCCGGAAGTAGCCAGGCAGGTAAGTGCAATTGAAACATTGGCATATTTAATACTTCCATAAAAGCAGAGCCAATGTAAAGCTAGGAGGGAACCTATTGCGCCAATCTTTATAAAATCTTTGATTTTTATTTTTTGAATCTTCCCTGTCATTAAAAATAATAACCAAAGTGTAATAGTTGTAAAACATAATCGCCACCAAACAAGCCAACCTTCATTTAAGGAAATCAGGCGACCCAAAACACCCGTAAAACCCCAAAGGAAAACGGCTGTGTGCAGGCGGATGAGCGCGGGTTTCATATATACATTGAAAAAAAATAATTAAAAAGCAAACTTACTATTATGGCTCATTGCCTGCAAAAGAGTCATCATCCAAAGAACGTGATGTGTTTTTCTTATAGGAAGAAAACCAGCTGTTCCATTCAATTTTTAAAACTCCAAGCACGCCCTCTTTCAAAATATTCTTACTCATTTTACTATTTCCCTTTTTGCGATCACGGAAAACAATGGGGACTTCCTTAATTATAAAGCCCAGTTTCCATGCTGCAAATTTCATCTCTATCTGGAAAGCATATCCAATAAATTGAATGGCTTCTAAATTAATTGTTTCTAAAACTTTCGATGTATAACAGATAAAGCCGGCAGTAGGATCTTTTACAGGCATAGCCGTAAGTACTCTTGTATATAGGGCGCCCCCTTTGGAGTAAATATGTCGGTCAGTTGGCCAGTTTTCTATTTTCCCTCCAGGCACATAACGGCTACCCACAGCTACATCAGCACCATTGAATTTACACGCTTCATAAAGCCTTTCCAAATCAGCGGGATCATGAGAAAAGTCTGCATCCATTTCAAAAATAAACCGGTATCCATTTTCCAAAGCCCAATAAAAACCATGAATATATGCCCGCCCAAGGCCTTGTTTTCCCGGTCTTTCTAAAATAAATAATTGCTTAGGATATTTTTCAAATAAGGATTTTACAATTAAGGCCGTACCATCCGGGGAATTATCATCCACCACTAATACATGATAGCCTTTCTGTTGTGAAAAAATGGCCTCTAAAATATCAGCGATATTTTCTTTTTCATTATAAGTTGGTATAATAACTAATTTTTCCAATCGGGTTTTTGGATTTTTAGGTAATCCCGAAAATACAATTTCAGGTTGATAATCTCTATACCACTCTTAACAAAATCGGGAATGATTTCCAATTAGGCTTTTTTTAACAGGGTGCGATTCAGCATCTCTGTGAGTTTTTGTTTTGTATTCAATGCAAAATCCCCTTTCATCATCCAATCATAATACTGCGGTTCCTGTTTTAAAACCAATGCTACAGGCTTCCCTTTATGTTTCCCAAAATTAAATACTTCAATACCATTTACTTTAATAAAACGCCTCGCCAAATCTACCATATCATCTTCTCCGCAGACTTTTAAAACAGAGTCCAGTGTTTCGCCCAGGTTTTCATATTTTTCTAACTGGGCTTGCAATACCTCCCATGTCGCCTGTACGTCAGCCTGTGCGCTATGCGCATCGTCCAGGTTTTTACTACAATAAAATTTATAGGCAGCGGAAAGCGTGCGCTGTTCCATTTGATGGAAAATTTTTTGCACATCAATCAGCTTACGTCCATCCAATGAAAATTCAAGCCCGGCACGCAAAAATTCTTCCACCAATAATGGAATATCAAACCTGTTACTGTTGTATCCTCCCAGGTCACAATTATCCAAGAATTGTTTAAACTCATTAGCTATCTGCTTAAATGTCGGCTCATTGCTGACCATTTCATCCGTTATGCCATGTATCTGGGAGCTTTCAGCAGGAATAGGCATTTGGGGGTTTATCAATTTACGCTTTAGGGTGCTGCTTCCATCAGGCAAGATTTTGATAATGGCAATCTCTACTATCCTGTCTGAACTGATATTAATTCCGGTTGTTTCAAGATCAACAAATGCGATAGGTCGCTGTAATTGCAGTTTCATGGCTTTTTTAGTAACTTATCAAACAAAGATGCGGGTATTCAAAGAGAATTACAAACAGATTCTGAATTTTTAGAAACAATTTAATGATAAATGGTATTTAAGCAAGATTTTGAAATGAGCCCGGAAAGCCCTATTTTCACATTTGCTTTGGTATTTTTATTTGCTAAAACTAATTCTATAAATTTGCTACTATGAAAAAAATGATTCTTATTCTCATGCTGATTTGCACCGTTTCACTTTTACTTAGTTCCTGTACTGAATATAAAAAGTCAACCACTTGTCCATCGCATGATCCAAATTTTTTCAGAAGATAAACATGAGTTATTTCATTGAATTACAAACACCGGAGGAAATAGAAATCATAAAAGAAAAATCCCTGGAAAAACCTCAGGTCATTTTTAAACACAGTACCCGATGTTCCATTAGCAGCATGGCTTTATATCGTTTAAACAAAGAAAATATTCAAACACTCAATGCGGAATTTTACCTCGTGAATATTATCCGGCACCGAGATATTTCTTATAAAATTCAACATGATTTTAAAGTAGTACATGAGTCGCCTCAACTATTAATAATTTTTCATGGAAAATGTATTTATCATGAAAGCCATGGCGCTATTTGTCTGGAAGAAATTGAAAGAATTTTAACTGGATTATACACAAACATTTAATTCACCTAATTATGATTATTACAATTTTTGGAGCTACAGGTATGGTAGGGAAAAAAACCGTTCGATATGCTCTTGCAAATGGTTATACGGTTCGTGCTTTTGGCAGAAATATACAGAACCTGATTGATACTGATTTGAGAAATAATCAACTGCAAGCAATTCATGGATATGTTTTTAATGAAGCAGAAGTATATCAGGCAATACATGGTGCCGATGCAGTGATTTCTGTTTTAGGTGGTGGATTTGATGGTAAAGATAAAACACGCAGCCTGGGTATTAAAAATATCATTGCACAAATGCATAAAGCCCAGGTGAAAAGAATCATTGCATTAGGAAACACCGGCATTTTGGATGATGGTAAAGGAAAATATATTATGGAATCACAGGATTTTCCCAAAGAGTATCTGCCTGTAGGGCAGGAACATCTTCAGGCTTATTTATATTTAAAAGATTCCGGTCTGGATTGGACTTTTGTGTGTGCACCAGATATTCATGACGCAGAATATACCAATCAATATTCAACTCAGATCACCTATATGATCAAAGATAGTCGGCATCAAATCACATCCGGGGATTTAGCTCAATTTATGGTGAAAGAGGTGACTGATCAACAATTCATCCATGATCGCGTTGCTATTTCCAACTAAAACAAACCGTAAAGCATACTATCTATTTTACTGATTACGTCTCCAAAATCTTCCGATTTTTCAGCAAAATTATTTTTTTCGACATCTATTATCAACAGGTCTCCTTCTTTATAACTTTCAATCCATTTCGTATATAGAACATTCAGTTTCTTTAAATAATCAAGACGAATATTTTCTTCATACTCTCTCCCACGCTTTTGTATTTGTCCTACCAAAGCCGGTACGGACGCTTTTAAATAGATAAGCAGATCCGGGGGTTTAACCATAGATTCCAGCGTTTTGAAAAAATTAAAATAGTTATCAAAGTCCCTTTTACTCATTAAGCCCATTTCATGCAGGTTTGGCGCGAAGATGTGTGCATCTTCATAGATTGTTCTATCCTGAATAACCGTTTCTGTACCTCGTTGAATTTCCAGTAAACGGTTGAGTCTGGTATTTAAAAAATAGACTTGCAGGTTAAAACTCCAACGAGGCATATCCTCATAAAAATCCAGGAGATAGGGATTGTTTTCCGTATCCTCAAATTGTGGAATCCATTTATAATGCTTGCTCAAAAGCTCTGCCAATGTGGTTTTCCCTGCGCCAATATTTCCGGCAATTGCAATATGCTTTGGTTTTTTGTGATCTGCCATTCAGTAAAATTGATTCTTTTTTTTGATAAAATATTTTCTTTGATATTACAAAAATTAAAGATAAAAGAGCATAGGGCAAATTTTATGAAACAATAAAAATTCTAACAGGAATAATACAAACAATAATCAATCCTTAGGCAAAATAAGTCAGGCCCATTTTATGACGAACTTCATATAATGTATTACTTGCACTTAGTCTTGCCTTTTCTGCACCTTCCTTTAAAATTTTTGATAATAAATTTTCATCTTTAAGGATTTCATTTGCCTTTGATCTTATTGGGGAAATAAAAGAAATCATATCTTCTGCTAATTGCTTTTTCATATCTCCATAACGAATCCGGCAATGTTGGAAGTCTGTATCAAATTTAGTAAATACTTCTGTAGATGATACCAATTTCATTAGAGTAAAAAGATTTTCAATATAATCCGGCTTTTGAGCAAATTCAGTTACAGGGCCACTATCTGTTTTGGCTTTCATTATTTTTTTACGTATCCATTCATTTTCATCCGAAAGATAAATGGTGGCTAATTGGTTTTCACTTTTACTCATCTTTCCATTGCCATCGAGGCCCATGATCTTTATAAGGTTTTCACCAAAATTATAGGCTTCCGGCATTGGGAAAAATTCACTATAGCGGTAGTTAAATCTTTCTGCAAGGTTTCTTGTCATTTCAAGATGTTGTTCCTGGTCTTTACCCACGGGTACCTTTTTTGCTCGGTGAATTAAAATATCAGCAGCCATAAGTACCGGGTAAGTTAATAAGCCTGCATTAATATTTTCTGGCTGGCTTCTGACTTTTTCTTTGAAGGTTGTTGTTTTTTCTAATTCTCCTTTATAAGTTAAAGTGCCTAAATACAAGTATAATTCTGCAATTTCCGGGATAGCGCTTTGAAGATAAATGGTTACTTTTTGTGGGTCTAATCCGGCAGCAATATATTCAGCAACAGCTCTCTTTACCTGTTCTTTCAGTTTTACCGTGTCCGGATGAGTGGTCAGGCTATGCCAATCGGCAATAAAAAAAAAGCAGTCAAATTCATTTTGCATTTTTACATAATTCTGCATTGCGCCAACATAATTACCCAGGTGCAATGCACCAGTAGGCCGGATACCGCTAACGGTTATTTCTTTTCCCATAAATGCGAAGATAAAAACCCAAAGGTGTTTTTCATATAAAAATTTGTGTGCAAAAGCGGGCTGCCTATAAAAATCGTATTTATAAAATGAAGCCGATATTTGCAACAAATAAAATCTTATACATACTTCTCATTCCATATTAGATACGCCTATTGAATATTTAAAAAGCGTGGGGCCTGTACGAGCTGCCCTCCTGCAAAAGGAATTGGGCATTTATTTTTTTCGCGATCTGCTTGATCATTTTCCATTTCGCCATATTGATAAGACCATCATTCAAAAAATAGGATCCATTACCAGTGAAACTGATTTTATTCAAATATCCGGTGTAATATCTCATTGTGAAATCATAGGTGAAAAAGCAAGTCGCCGTCTTCTTGCGCATATTTCAGATGGAAGCGGATATCTGGAATTGGTATGGTTTCGTGGCATTCAATGGGTGCAGAAAAATTTAATGATTGGAAAAAAATATTTGATTTATGGCAAGGTCACTTATTTTAATAAGCATCCGCAAATTTCACATCCTGACTATGAAATAATAGATTCATCCGTAAGTGATAAATTTATATTCGAGCCTATTTATCCTTCCACAGAAAAACTAAAAACACGTAATCTGAATGGAAGGCAAATTGCCAAATTAACATCGGCAATTCTGAAACAAATCAATGAAAATGATCTCCCTGAAAATATACCCATACAAGTCTTAAAACCATTGAATTTAGTGGGACGATACAAAGCTTACAACGATATTCATTTCCCCAAAACCATGGATGAATTTAAAGAAGCATCCAGGCGTTTGAAATTTGAAGAATTCTTTTTGGCACAAATTCGATTTAAAATGATGCGCAATAGAAGGCATCATAAAAGCCAGGGAGTATTGTTTGAAAAAGTAGGCGATTTGTTTAATACATTTTATTCAACTTGCTTGCCTTTTGAACTGACCAATGCACAAAAGAAAGTAGTTAAAGAAATTCGCCAGGATACAAATTCCGGCCGGCAAATGAATCGCTTGCTACAAGGAGATGTAGGAAGTGGGAAAACTATTGTGGCTTTACTAACCCTCCTGCTTGCCGTGGATAATGGATTCCAGGGATGCATCATGGCTCCCACCGAAATCTTAGCACAACAACATTTTAATAGTATTCAAAATCTTCTAAAAAATTTACCCTTAAATATTCACCTGCTTACCGGAAGTACTAAAACAGCGGAAAGAAAAAAAATTTTACATGAATTGAAAGAAGGGCTTTGTCATATCATCGTGGGTACACATGCCATCATTGAAGATCAGGTTGAATTTAAAAACCTGGGTATAGCCATAGTAGATGAGCAACATCGTTTTGGTGTGGCGCAAAGGGCAAAATTGTGGAAGAAATCGCCTATCTCTCCTCATATCCTTGTTATGACTGCAACACCCATACCCAGAACCCTGGCAATGTCGGTTTATGGTGACCTGGATGTTAGTATAATGGATGAACTTCCACCGGGCAGGCAGGAAATAAAAACGATTCAACGCAATGAAATGAGGCGAATGGAAGTCATGGAATTCATAAAATCGGAAATAAAAAAAGGGAGGCAAGCTTATATCGTTTATCCTCTTATAGAGGAAAGTGAAAAATTGAGCTATGAAGATCTCATGCAAGGATATGAACAAGTGAAGACTTATTTTCCTGAACATTTATACTATATCAGTATGGTGCATGGTAAAATGCCTGCTCTACAGAAAGAGGTAAATATGCAACGCTTTAAGAAGGGGGAATGCCAGATTCTTGTGGGTACTACCGTGATTGAAGTTGGTGTAGATGTACCCAATGCCAGTGTGATCGTTATTGAGAGTGCAGAAAAATTTGGCTTATCTCAATTACATCAATTACGTGGACGGGTTGGCAGGGGTAATCACAAGAGTTATTGCATTTTACTCACCGGGAGTAAACTGAGTCATGAAGCCCGCCAAAGATTAAAAATATTATGTGATACAAATAATGGATTTAAGATTGCAGAAGCCGATTTAGCATTACGGGGTCCCGGAAATATTGAAGGTACCAGACAAAGTGGTGCACTTGATTTTAAACTTGCAGATATCATTTTGGATCAAAGTATCCTGGAAGCAGCAAAAAGGTATGCGGACATTGTCCTAGATGTGGATCCATCACTGGAAAAAATGGAGAATGCCGGTTTAAAAAATTATATTTTAGCTTTAAAAGGAAAAACAGCCTGGAGTAAGATATCCTGATACAACATTTAGAAACGCAAAACGTTTAGAAAAGAACCACTTAATTTTTAAAAAACTTGAAAAGAATCCTACCATTATTACTATTTATTTTCAACATCCTGGGTGTATATCAATGTTTTTCTCAAAGCCTTGAATTTGTGGAAAACAAAGGGCAATGGGACAATCAGGTTACCTATTCCGGGAAAATTGCCAATGGATCTATTTTTTTGCAAAAGCAGGGCTATAAAGTTTTGCTACACAATAGTGATGATTTAAAAAGCGTAGCCGATTTATTTGGAGGCCATAAAACCATTATGCTGGATTCCGGAAAAGTGAATTCTTTCAGTGAGCCTAATAAAGAGTACCCACCCATTGATACTTTTAAACAGGTTATCCTTCGTTCTCATGCCTATGAAGTAGACTTCGCGGGATCATCTAAAAATGCAGAAATCATTCCTGAAAAAATGATGACGACGTATTCAAATTATTTTACCGGGAATGACCCGTCAAAATGGAAAAGCGGTTGCAAGATTTTTCATACGATAACCTATAAAAACATTTATCCTGGTATTGATGTCAGATATTATGAAGACCAAGGAACTTTAAAATATGAATTTATTGTAAAACCCGGTGCAGATATTCATCAAATCCAGCTTGCATTTAAAGGAGTGGATGGCTTAAGAATTACAAATGGCAACCTTGTTATAAAAACATCTATTGGGGAAGCAACAGAATTGAAACCTATCTCCTGGCAAATTGGTGATAAAGAGAAGAAGGAAATAAGCTCATCTTTTGTGTTAGATGGCAATAGGGTCTATTTCCAGGTAGGCAAATATGATAAAAATCAAACCTTAATTATTGATCCTACACTCATTTTTGCCAGCTTTACAAATAGTATTTCAGATAATTGGGGATATACAGCCACTTTCGATGGTTCTGGAAACTTTTATGCCGGTGGCATTGCTTTTAGTGACGGCTACCCGGTAAGTACAGGGGCTATTCAAACGGTTTTTGGAGGTGGTGTACAACAAGGAGGCCTTCCGGGCTTTGATATTGGGATTATTAAATTAAGCGCCAATGGAAGCGCTCGTTTATTTGCAACTTATTTAGGTGGATCAGGAAATGAACAGCCACATAGTATGATCGTGGACCATTCCGGTAATTTAGTTGTTGCCGGCAGAACAAGTTCCGTAAATTTTCCGGCTACTTCTGCTACCTATGGAACAGGCGGTGGCTTCGATATTTTTATAACAAAAATAAGCGCTGATGGAAAGACATTGCTGGGATCCCGTAAGTTTGGCGGCAGTTCCAATGATGGTATTAATATTGTTGATAAAGAACAAAGTGGCGGAGCAATAAGTATTTCAAGAAATTATGGTGATGATGCCCGGAGTGAAGTAATTGTTGATCCGAATGACAATATTCTTTTAGCATCCTGTACTCAGTCCAATAATTTTCCGGTCACTGCAAATGCGTTTCAACCAAACTTTGGCGGCAGCCAGGATGGGGTCATTTTAAAAGTGAGTCCCGATATTTCAAATGTTTTATTTAGTTCTTTCTATGGTGGATCCGGAGATGAAGCAGCTTTTGTTATTTCACTCAATCCCATCAATGGAAATATTTATGTTGGCGGCGCTACAACCAGCTCTAATTTAAAAGGGACAGGAAATAATTCCGGCCCTTTGATTTTTAATAAATTTCAAGGCGGCATTTGTGATGGCTTTGTCTTTATCATCAGTAGTGATGGATCTACATTAATCAGATCAGTATATGTAGGATCCGGAGGCAATGACCTGGTATATGGACTCAAGTTTGATAAGGCTGGCTTTCCATATATCAATGGAAATACGACCGGATCATTACCTGTAGTAAATGCAGCTTTTCAAAGCCAGCGAAATGGCAAACAATTTATTACTAAATTAAACCCTGATCTGAGTGGCATCATTTATTCCACAAATTTTGGAAAAGGTCAGTCAGTGCCTGATATTTCACCTGATGCCTTTTTAGTGGACAGATGCGAAAATGTATATGTGTCAGGATGGGGCGGTGGATTGGATATTGTAGGAAACTACCCAAATGCTAATACTTTTGGGCTGACCACTACGCCCAATGCTATTCGACAAACTTCTGATGGCAGTGATTTTTATTTTTTTGTTTTAGAAAAAGATGCAAAAAGTCAATTATATGGAACTTTTTTTGGAAACATCGATAATGGCCCTTCTGTCGGTGATCATGTGGATGGTGGCACCAGTCGTTTTGATGAGAGTGGCGTCATATACCAGGCAATGTGTGCCAACTGTTCTAAAACAGGAATTTTCCCCACTACACCGGGTGTTTGGGGGCCCACAAATGGAGCACAAAATGGATCATTGTGTAATGAAGCTTGTGTAAAAATCGCCTTTGAATTAGCAGGGGTAGGTAGTGCAGTACAATCTTCCATTAATGGCATTCCAAGGGATACAACAGGTTGTGTGCCATTAACGGTAGATTTTAGAGATACCATTGGAAATGCCGTAAAATATATATGGAATTTTGGAGATGGTACTGGAAATGTCACCACCAATACCGCTACCATCAGCCATACCTATAATGTTACAGGTTATTTCCTAGTAACACTGGTTGCCATAGATTCCTCAACCTGTAATATCGCTGATACTTCATATACCCATATTCGCGTGAAAGATAATGAAGCAAAACTGGATTTTGATTTTCTCAAATTAGCGCCTTGTGATTCATTAAAATACCAGTTCACCAATTTATCCATAGCGCCACCTGGTTTCCCTTTTAGTAATCAAAGCTTTGAATGGGATCTTGGTGATGGTACTAAATTTATTACAGATACTTCAGGCTTTAATCACAATTTTCCCTCTATAGGAACTTATACCATTCGGATGACCTTACTCGATACGGGTTATTGTAATTCGAATGATTATGTAGAAAAAATAATCAATATAGCTGACCAGGTAAAAGCAAATTTCATACAACCGCCTTTTGCTTGTGTAAATCAGCCTTTACTTTTTACAAATACATCTACCGGCGGCGAAACTTATGTATGGAATTTTGGTGATGGAAGTATATCTACAGATGAAAGTCCCATTCATATCTATACAGCACAGGGTAAATACAGGGTCGTACTCACTGCAACCAATTTAAATTCCTGTAATTTAATGGATAGCCTGATCTATGACATTTATGTCTATGACCCACCGGTTTCTTCATTCACATTCTCCCCTACTGTTCCACCTGAAAATGCAGCCGTAACATTTATTAATACTTCATCCGGGGGCATATTTTATAAATGGATTTTTGGTGATGGGGATTCTATTCTTACTTCTAAACGGGACACATTGATAAGTCATTTTTATAATAAATCCGGAGTGAATACCACTTGTCTTATCGTTTATAATTTAGCCGGTTGTACCGATACCGCATGTTCTGATATCATTGCAACCGTAGTACCTTTACTGGATGTACCCACTGCATTTACACCAAATGGTGATGGGATCAATGACCTGGTCAACGTACGCGGATTTGGCATCAGTAAAATGGATTGGAGAATTTATAACCGATGGGGGCAATTGGTTTTTCAAACAGGCTCAATGAATGAAGGATGGGATGGAAAATACAAAGGTGTATTGCAACCTCAAGAGGTTTATGTATATGTTTTGGATGTTACTTTTACAGATGGGACCACTTTTAGAAAAAAAGGAGATATCACTTTATTACGCTAATGAGAAATGAAAAAATACTTTAAAAATATTGCGGCCTTTCTTTTCATGAGTCTATTCCTATTTTCTAATAAAAAATTATTTTCACAAGACTTGCATTTTTCTCAATACTTCAATACTCCATTATTGGTAAATCCTGCCAATACAGGATTTGAGCCAGATGCAGACTGGAGAATTGGCGGGAATTACAGGAATCAATGGGCCAGTATTACTTCCAATCCTTATAAGACGTTTAATATTTGGGGCGATATGCAATTATTTGCTTCCCGGTTTGAAAATGGCTGGATGGGATTGGGAGGGTCCTTAATGCGTGATGTAGCCGGAACAGGAGGCTTAACCTCGACAAAGGGATATGCATCTATTGCCTATCATCAATTGATCGGTTATAGAAGTTTATTGAGCGGTGGATTCAGTTTTGGTTTTGTAAATAAAAGAATAGATATCAGTAAACTGACTTTTGATAACCAATGGAATGGAAAATTCTTTGATATTAAAATTGCCAATGGAGAAACATTTTCAACAAATTCTGTAGTCTATGCAGATTTACAGGCAGGGATCAATTACTCCTATTTTCCCAGTGAAAATATTTATTTGAATGCCGGTATCGCCATGTCTCACATTAATCAACCCAAAGAATCATTCTTTTCCAATTCAATTACCGATACAAGAGTTGCACCAAGATTTACATTTTTTCTTAATGGGAGTATCAAATTGAATGATCAATGGATTTTAAATCCAAATGCTTATTACAGTAAAATGAATAATGTAACAGAAACAGTAGCCGGTTTAAATGCACATTATAATATTAGTGGGGATGGAAATATGCAGGTCATCGGCGGCTTATATTATCGTTTAAATGATGCCCTTATTCCCATGGCCGGATATGAATGGAATAATTATTCGATTACCATAAATTATGATGCCACGACTTCAGGCCTTTCGGATTTTAACCAATCCAGGGGCGCTTATGAAATTTCCATAATCAAAAGAGGAATCTCATTAGGTACCGGAGGCAAGGCGGTGAAATGCCCGGTTGTCAGATTTTAGCTTTGTAATTTCTTTTCTGCTTTCCACTTTCAATTTTATTGTATAATATTGACCGGCTCAAAAAATATATTTCAATATCGGATCATGATACTAAACGATATTTACGAAAAAGTTACGCCCCCAATTATCCGGGATTTTAAAAATATTGTTGGAAGTAGTTATGTTTTTGACGATCATGAATCCCTCTATAAATACGGGCGGGACGAAACAGAAAATCTCTATTATCAACCCGAGATTGTTGTAAAGCCACGTACCACTGAAGAAATCAGTGCCATCTTAAAAATATGTAATCATCATAAAATCCCTTTAACCGCACGTGGAGCAGGCACCGGCCTCAGTGGCGGCGCACTTCCAAAATGTGGTGGGGTGGTATTATCTCTGGAAAGAATGAACAGCATTCTTCACATTGATGAAAAAAATTTCCAGGTAACCACTGAACCGGGTGTAATAACAGAAATCTTACAAAATGAGGTAAAAGCAAAAGGCTTGTTTTATCCTCCTGACCCAAGTAGTCGCGGTTCATGTTTTATTGGTGGAAATATTGCTGAAAATAGTGGTGGGCCCAAAGCAGTAAAATATGGCGTTGTAAAAGATTATGTATTAAATCTTGAAGTGGTTTTACCCAATGGAGAAGTCATGTGGACGGGCGCTAATGTTTTAAAAAATGCTACCGGTTACAACCTTACACAATTAATTGTAGGTAGTGAAGGCACACTGGCTATTGTTACTAAGATTGTTCTAAAACTCATACCCCATCCTAAATATGACTTGTTATTGCTCGCTCCATTTTCCTCTCTGGAAAAAGCAGGGGAAGCCGTAAATGCTATTTTTCTTGCAGGACACAATCCAAGTGCAATGGAACTGGTAGAGATCGATGCATTACAAATTGTATCTGAGATGGTCAGCGCCGGTTCTATTCCGGTTCATGAAGGCGTTGCAGCTCATTTAATTATTGAGGTTGATGGTAATGATCAGGATATACTATTGAAAGAAATGGAAAGTATAAACCATATACTTGAAGAAATGGGAGCAGGTGAAATTTTCTTTGCAGATGATGCAGTACAAAAGGAAGCTCTTTGGAAATTACGTCGCAGAACCGCAGAAGCCGTGAAGTTAAAAGGATATACTATTGAAGAAGATACCGTTGTTCCGAGAGCTGCATTGCCGGATTTAATTCGTGGTGTAAAAGAATTAGGCATTGCACATCGTTTCCATGCTGTATGTTATGGCCATGCCGGCGATGGTAATTTGCATATCAGAATAAAAAAAGAAGGGATAATAAATAGTTATCAAAATCCCGAAATGCAACAAATACTTTGCGCTCTTTTTAAATTGGTTAAAAGTCTTGGAGGCACCATTAGCGGGGAGCATGGAATTGGTTTAATCCAAAAGCCTTACATGCATCTGGTCTTTAATGAAGCCGCATTAAATATCATGCGCAGCATTAAAAAGAGCTTTGATCCCAATAATATTTTAAATCCCGGAAAAATATTTGATTACGAATAACTTTAATATAAAATATGATCATGTTTAAAAAAATAATGCTCGTCACAATTTGCAGTGGCCTGGCTCACATTGTTTATTCCCAGCGTACGCCGGCTCCTTATACTTCAACAGAAACATCAAAAGGTTTCCAAAAGGAAAATATATTTCTTGGCGGCGGCTTAAATCTTGGATTTGGAACTGGCTCTTTTGGAGTGGGCCTCAATCCGGAAGTCGGCTATTCAATTGCAAACTGGATGGATGCCGGAATTGCCATTAATGCCAGTTATCAATCTATCAATGCTGATTATAATTACGGCTATAGTCAAAAAAGTTTTAATTATGGTGCAGGGATTTTTACTAGGATTTATCCTATACAATTTTTGTTCTTACAAATACAGCCCGAACATAATTGGAGTAATAATACTTTAAAAGACCCTTCAACAAATTTTAGTCAAAAGATTAATTTTCAGTCAAATAGTCTATTGGCAGGAATTGGATATGCAAATCGGATTGTGGGGCAGGGAAATTTTTATACAGTGATCATGATTGATTTAATGTCAGATTTGCATTCTCCATACCGGGATGGCTACAATCATATCCTGCCGGTAATCCGGGCCGGTTTTAATTTTTATTTAAAACCTTCAGTAAAAAAATAACCGGCAACAAAAGTATTCCTGTAAAATAAGATCCCATGTCGTCAAGCATATTGTTTATTGTTGTCATAGCCTATTTTATATTGCTCCTGAGTGTTGCATGGTACACCAGCAAAAATTCAACCAATGAATCTTTTTTTATAGGCAATAGAAACAGTAACTGGATGCTGGTGTCTTTTGGCATGATTGGAACATCCCTGAGTGGCGTGACCTTTGTGAGTGTACCCGGAACAGTAGGCACACAAGCATTTGCATATTTTCAGGTGGTCGTTGGTTATTTTATAGGTTATATTATTGTAGCCTTTGTTTTATTGCCACTGTATTACAAAATGCAACTTACTTCCATCTATAATTATTTATTAAAAAGGTTTGGATTTACAGCCTATAAAACCGGATCATTATTTTTCATCATATCACGTGTTTTGGGTGCGACAGCCAGACTTTATTTAGTGATCAATGTTTTACAAATATTTATTCTAGATGAGATGCAAATCCCATTTTGGGTTACCTCATTGATTATTTTATTGATGATATTATTATATACCTATGAAGGTGGTGTAAAAACAATTGTATTTACAGACACATTACAAACCACTTTCATGATTGCAGGATTATTGATATGCATCGGTTTTGTAATGCATGCCATGAATATGAATTTACCCGAATCCTTAAAGCAATTATCTTTAAATCACTTCAGCCATATCTGGAATACAGAAATTAAAAGCAGTGGTTTTTTTGTAAAGCAAATCATAGGAGGCGCCTTTATAACAATCGGTATGACTGGCCTTGACCAGGAAATGATGCAAAAAAATATTAGTGTCAAGAAGTTAAAGGATTCTCAGAAAAACATGATGACTTTTAGTGTGATCATGGTTTTGGTCAATCTGCTTTTTTTATTCCTTGGAGGAATCCTTTATATTTTTGCCCATGCCAATGGTATTCCCGCAAAAGGAGATGACCTTTTTCCTACAGTTGCATTGAGCCATTTACCGCCTTTTGTATCTGTTGTTTTTATCATTGCATTGATATCAGCCTTATTCCCCAGTGCTGATGGTGCATTAACAGCATTAACATCTTCGTTTTGTATAGATATTTTAGGTATTCAGCGGAAAAATGAATTATCTGAAAAAGCCAAAAAGAAAAAGAGAATGATTGTTCATTTTACTTTTGCTATCATTTTTTTTATTTGCGTTATGATCTTCAAATGGATAGATGATAAATCCATTATTGGTATCATTCTTACAGTAGCCGGATATACCTATGGGCCATTACTTGGCCTATTTAGTTTTGGCATATTAACGAAAAGGCAACTCCGAGAAAATATCTGGACTACACTAATCTGTATAGCAGCCCCCATTCTTTGTTACCTGCTGAGTATTGAAGCCAGTAAATGGCTGGGTGGATACCAGATAGGTATTGAATTATTATTAATAAATGGCATCATCACATTTATAGGATTATTGATTATATCTACTAAAAAAAGGAAATCCTAAATCATGGAAATTATCCATCACAAAGCAGAAGCATACGCGGAGAAATTCACATCACTAGAAAATACTTTTTTAGAACAAATACATGCAAGGACATTACAAAATCATCCACAAGCTAAGATGATGAGCAGTCTCACGCAAGGCAGGATACTGGCCCTTCTCAGCAGACTGAAAAGACCCAAATACATTTTAGAAATAGGAACTTTTACAGGTTTCAGCACTTTATGCCTTGCAGAAGGTTTAAGTGAAGATGGTATCATTCATACAATTGAAATCAGGGAACAGGATGCAGATACTGCCGAGAAAAATTTTAATTTGTCGCCATTTGCTAAAAAAATAAATTTGCATAGAGGCAATGCCCTAGATATCATTCCTAAATTAGACATTCCATGGGATCTAGTTTTTATAGATGCCGATAAAACCGGTTATATTAAATACTATGATATGGTATTACCTCGTTTAAGAAAGGATGGATTGATCATTGCAGATAATGTATTATTTCATGGTGAAGTATTAGAAGAAAAAATTACCGGAAAAAATGCAAATGCAATTCATGCATTTAATGAATACGTATTTAATGACAAATCAACACAACAAGTATTGGGCACTATTCGTGACGGTTTATTATTAATTCAAAAAAAATAGTCATGAAAAAATCTGTTCTTATATTATGTATCTTCTACTTTATTCATACTTATTTATTCTCTCAAAACACGGCTTCTCTTCCTCAACAATATATTGAAAAATATAAAGTACTTGCTATAAATGAAATGATCCGGACTGGTGTTCCCGCAGCCATTACCCTGGCACAAGGCATACTTGAATCCGGAAGTGGTCAAAGCGACCTGGCTATACGTTCCAATAATCATTTTGGCATCAAGTGCAAATTAGACTGGACAGGTGATAAAGTATATCAGGATGATGATGAAGCCAATGAATGTTTTAGAAGCTATCCTACTGTGGAAGATTCCTACAGGGATCATTCTGATTTTTTAAAGACCAGACCTAACTATGCTTTTTTATTCAGTATTCCTGCAACCGACTATAAAGGATGGTGCTATGGACTGAAAAAAGCCGGGTATGCCACAAGCCCGTCATACCCGACATTATTAATAGATGTTATTTCTAAATATAATTTACAACAATATACGTTAGACGCCTTACAAAGAATGCAAAGTAATAACCTGGCCTCAACTAAGCAGAATAGCTTAAATGATATGCCAATTATTTCTGTCACTAAGATGGAAAATGAAAATCTATCTTACTCACAACAAAGTAAATCAGTGAATAATCCCGCTGACATAGACGTATCTTCTATCATGGCAACGGAAGAACCCGCTTCAAATTATCCATCCGGTATTTTTTTAATCAATCAGTGTAAAGTTATTTATGCTACAGCCGGAAGTTCTTTATTTGCTATATCTGCACAACAAAATATTGATTTTGCAAAATTATTATCTTACAATGAAATGGAAAGTGGTGATATCTTAGAAAATGGTATGCTTATCTATCTTCAAAAAAAAGGAAAGAAAAGTAATATTAAAAAATTCCATATCACAACTGGCACCGAATCTTTAACTGATATAGCCCAGAATGAGGGTGTACAATTACAAAGTATCCTGGCATATAATCATTTAACCAATAATCAAAAAATAGAGCCCGGAACGAAAATACTTTTACAACCACCAACAAACCAGGTAAAAGGGAAATAAGTAAATTGTTTCATAAAATACCGGCATGCAATCCGTAAAAATTTTTGATAAAATATTTTCACCACTTATCTCAGAACATGATATTCAGCTTCAGGTGAAGTTGCTCGCTGATAAAATTTCTCATGAATATCAATCTAAAAATCCCCTTTTTATAGCTATTCTAAATGGCGCTTTTATGTTTGCAGCAGATTTGTTCAGGCAAATTCAAATTCCTGCTGAAATTTCTTTTGTAAAATTTTCATCCTACAATGATCTTCAATCTTCAGGAAATGTTCAATCCATTTTTGGCCTCGTTGAAAATATTAAAGGAAGGCATATTATCATTTTAGATGATATCTTGGATACCGGAAATACATTAGTAACTTTTATTGAAGAGATGAAAAAAAGGGATCCTTTATCCATCAAAACAGCGCTATTAATTGATAAAAAAAATGAAATCAAAAATAGATTTCATTGTGATTATGCTTGTTTTGAATGCCTTGGCGGCTTCTTAGTGGGATATGGAATGGATTATAAAATGCAGGGAAGAAATATTCCCGCTATTTTTCAACTCATTGAATAATTTCTTAAATTCATACTGTTCAATTTTTTAGTAGTTTAAAGAATTCTTATTCTCTAACTTTTCATTTGAAACAGATTACATCTATACTATTTTTTCTCTTGCTTTATCAGGTTATTCATGCACAGTATTATGCAAGAGGTATTGTAACGGACGAATCAGGAGTGCCTTTATATAATGTCAAAATACAACTATTTTCAAAAGTACCGTCTGTATTTTATAGTGGAGCAACTGGAGAGTTTGGTATTCCCAGTTTATTGTCTTCCGATACCATTTATATAAAGGCGGAAGGATATGAGGATTATCAAAAATTTATTCCTTTAAATGTTTACCATGTTATTAGTTTGAAATCACTACCAGGAAGCAGGAGTATTGTAAAAAATAAACTGGTCTCTTACGCTTTCAATAAAGTGGGAAGCAACAAAGAGATGCAAATTAGCCCAGGTGAGAGTTATAGTAAATTAGTGGAAAACCAGTTTGTAAAAACAAGTGAATTTCCTGAATCAGCTTTTACATTACATATAGACAGGGCATCTTACAGTAATATTCGCCGGATATTAAATATGGATATGACCGTACCTCCTGATGCGGTTAGAATAGATGAGATATTGAATTATTTCAATTTCAATCAGGATACGAATTCTTTAAATGGTTTTTTGCTTAAATCTTTTCAAACAAGTTGTCCATGGAATAAGAATACTTCTTTACTATTATTACAACTACAAGCTCCCAAAATAGACCTTTCTCATTTACCCGCTGCTAATCTCGTATTCCTGATTGATGTCTCCGGTTCTATGGATCAGCCAAAACGGCTCCCTCTTTTGAAACAATCCTTAAAGTTGCTAGTAGCAAACCTGCGAAGTATCGATTCAGTATCCATTGTAGTTTATGGGGGAAATGTAGGTATTAAACTACCGCAGACCAGTGGCGCAGAAAAGGAAAAAATCAATAAAGCAATTGATGGATTAATTGCTGGAGGAGATACTCCTGGTGAATTTGCAATCAAAACAGCCTATGAGCTTGCAGAGAAAGGCTTTATCCCAGGCGGTATAAACCGGGTTATATTGGCCACAGATGGCGATTTTAATGTTGGTCAAAGTACTGATAAAGAATTGGAAACAATGATTTTGAAATATAGGCAAACAGGTATTTATTTATCCTGCCTGGGTGTTGGTATGGGTAATTATAAAGACAGTAAACTGGAGACTTTGTCAAAAAATGGCAATGGAAACTTTGCTTATATTGATAACTTGTTTGAAGGCGAAAAAGTCCTCGTCACCGAATTTTCTAAAACATTATATGCCGTAGCAGATAATGCATCTGCCTCATTGCATTTTGATTCCAATTGTATTGCTGAATATAAATTGATTGGCTATGATAATTTAAAGCAAAACATCGTTAATGGTGTGAGTGAATTAGAAGGTGGGACAATTGGATCCGGCCATTCTACATTAATAGCTTATGAACTCATAAAAAAATATTCAAATGATTCTTTAATGGGAAGATTTTCCTTAAAGTATCTAATACCCGGCACACAAAGCGTGATGCTGTTTCAAAGTAATATTGCAAACCAATATACAGAATTTAAAAATTTAAATAAGCAATATCAATTTGCCAGTGCACTAATCATGTTTGCAGGAAAACTTAAACAAACCGATAACTGGTCACATTATTCATGGGATGATATAATTCGGCTTACAAAAAGATGTATTAATAAAGATGACTATACGCAAGTAGAATTTTTAAAACTCTTACAAAAGGCAAAAAAAATATATGAAATAAAGAAAGAGGAAAAATGATAAGGAGAATACCCAAAAATATTCAATTCCATTTTCTAATGGGTCCTAATAATCTTTTAAATCTTTTAACCTATATCAAATTTCTACTATATTGAAATTTTATCATTCACTGTTCGCTTGTTACAAAATAGGTTCAGCAATGAGCTCATGCAAAAATAATATCCTCAAAAGTTGAATATACACTTCAGGATATTATTCTAAAGTCAAAAAAAAACCATCCTTAAAAAAGGATGGTTTTGCAAAAAGTATTAACGAGAAACTTCTTAGTTTGTTTTTTGGAATTGTGGATGAGGAGCAGGTAACATGTTAGGTCCTGTTTGGGAAGTACCCATCAGGTCAACTGTATTTGCATCACCAGCTGTACCGTATCCACCAAATATCAGGCGGCTTTCAGATATACCTTGTTTCTCTGTCAGGTATTTAATAACTGCATTTACACGATCCCAGCTTAATTGTTGTGCACGTTTATCAGAAGCTCCATGACCCATAACGCTTACGTTACAAGTAGGATTAGCCATCATTTGTTGAGCAACGCTATTCAAAATTGATTGAGCGCTAGCACTTAAAGTTACACTACCACTTTTAAATTGTACACTTGGTAAAGCGCTTAATGTGCAAGAAGCAGGAGAAGCGGCTATATTTTTGCAGCATTCGGGTTCTGGGCATTTACCCACGCCATCTGCATCTACAGGGAAGCAACTTTGGAGTGTCAGGATTTCTTTATCACGGCAATCCGGAACACCATCACCATCTGTATCTTTACTTACACCGTGAGAATCAACAGGGCAACCGGAAGGTGTATTTGGTTCCATATCAAACTGATCTGTAACACCATCCCCATCAGCATCAGGTAAAACTACCGGAGGCATCTTCATATGCTTAGGAGCATTCAGTTCATTATATGCATAGTTTAAGCCATTTAACCACCATAAAGGTTGTACATGTGTTGCGGAATTTCCAATGTTAATATTCAGGCGTGCTTGTGTGTTTGTCCAAACATCTTTTGAAGAACCACCAGAAATACCGTCTAAATCATCACTATTAGTGAAAGTAAAGCGTTGTTCAATACCAAGGTTTACACGATCGCTCAGTTTCCATGCCATACCACCACCGGCATTTATAGTATGTGTCAAAATCCAGTTATTATCACTCCTGCCTATCATATTTCTATTGCGGCTTTGAACAGGAGCATTGGATTCGTATGTATCATCTTCCATATCCTTAATTTGTTTTTGGATATCGGTTGATTTTTGCTTGTAATCTATAGATGCAAAACTATATAATGCATTATTGCCTTGTGCTTCATTGCGGGCGTTAACGTCCACATCAGCACCTAATGCGCCATATCCAACTAAAAGGTAAAAATCCATTTTTGGATTGCCCCTATATAGGTTCAAAGAGTTCAGGCTAAATAACATATCCAAATTGATTTGGTGTATTTTAGCACGATAATTTGTTGAGAATGGTACATTATATGCAGAATACAACTTCCATGGATTTGGAGCATTATCAGTTACATAGTATGATGTTCTGCGATAAAAATCTGTACCATAGTTAATACCACCAGTATATCCAACTCTTAAAGAGAATGAATGACCGATCGCTTTTCTAAAAGTTACACTACCACCATATCCAACTTTTTGGAGTACATCGCCATAAATTTGGCTGAGGCCGCCACCGAATCCAAGTTCCCACATGCTTCGGGGCTTGGCAGGGTAAGGATATTGATTACTCATGAACTCATTTTGCTGGGGCATCATCTTGCTTGAAACTTTAGATGAATCCAGTGTGCCATTGTAGCCTGCGTCATTACTTTGTGCAAATGAGGCAGTGCCAATTAGACCTGCAAGGGCTAATAACATTTTGTACTTTCTGCTTGCCATAGGTGAAATTTAAGTTGTTGTTTAATGTTTCCCGATTGTGAATTTTTAACAAATTTATGAAATGAATATAAACTACCAAATTTTATATGCATTTTTTTTATGATGCAAATATAAAAACTTTTTTGCATAGACAGCAATTTGTCTGATATAGTTGCATAAAATCTTATAAATATTGTATATATCTTGCAATATTATAAAATTAGAATGGATAAAGTTAAGAGAGTTATAGCTTCTGAAATGGTTCAGTTTGAAAATTACTTTAAAGAGGCTGTCAAAAGTAAAGTACCACTCCTTGATCGCATCATGCATTATATTGTTAAGAGGAAAGGCAAACAAATTCGACCCATGTTTGTTCTGCTTTGTGCTAAACTGGGCGGGGAACTAAATGCTCAAAGTTATCGTGCTGCCTCTTTAGTGGAACTTTTACATACGGCCACTTTGGTGCATGATGATATAGTAGATGATGCAAATGAACGCCGGGGTTTTTTTTCCATAAATGCTTTATGGAAAAACAAAATCGCCGTATTGGTGGGTGATTATTTGCTCTCAAAAGGTCTTCTTTTATCCTTAAGCAATGGTGATTTTAAAATTTTGGAATTGCTTTCACTTGCTGTAAAAAAAATGAGTGAGGGTGAACTATTACAGATGGAAAAATCCAGAAACTTAAATCTCAGCGAATCAACCTATTTCGAAATCATCAATGGTAAAACTGCTTCTTTACTGGCCTCTGCCTGTGCGGCTGGCGCAGCCACTACTTTCCGGGAAGCTGAAAGTATTGAAGAACTTAGAATTTTTGGTGAAAAAGCAGGTATGGCTTTCCAGTTGAAAGATGATTTATTTGATTATGGAAAAACAGAAATTGGCAAGCCGACCGGTAATGACATAAAAGAACAAAAGCTTAGTTTACCTATAATATATACACTCAATAAATGTGATTCTAAGACCAGAAGGAAATTGTTATACATTATCAAGAATGAAAATAGGAAAAAAGAAAAAATTCAATGGGTGGTGAATGTTGTTACGGAAAATGGAGGTATAGAATATGCTGCAGGTAAAATGAATGATTATAGGGACGAAGCGCTGGCTATTTTATCCAAATTCCCCAAAAATGAAACACGCGATGCTCTGGAAGAATTAGTGCGTTTTACTACAGACAGGCCTTATTAATGATAAAATTTTTATATTATTAATTGGTTTACTTATGGATTGATTTATTAAGAATCCGAAAAAAAGTGTATGACAATAAAATGGAGAATCAAAGGTTTCGATGAAAAGAAGGCGGATCAGTTACATGAAAAATTAAAAATCAACAAAATTCTTTGTGCTATATTAGTCCAACGCGGTATAGATACGTATGCAAAGGCTGAATCCTATTTTCGTCCAAAACTTTCCGAACTTCATGATCCCTGGTTAATGAAAGATATGCGGAAAGCAGTTGATCGCATTATTCAGGCTATTCAAACACAGGAAAAAATTCTTATTTATGGAGATTATGATGTGGATGGGACTACTTCTGTTGCGGCTTTATTTGGTTTTTTAAAAAAAATTCATCCCCACATAGACTTTTATATTCCACATCGACATAGAGAAGGATACGGAATTTCACAAGAGGGAATTGATTTTGCTATCGCTCATCAATTCAACCTGGTCATTTCAATTGATTGTGGGATTAAAGCAAATCAACTTATCACTTATGCAAAAACGCATGGTCTTGATTTTATCGTTTGTGATCATCACTTACCTGATACAGAAATTCCGCCGGCTATCGCCATTTTAAATCCTAAACAGGAAGATTGTAAATACCCTTATAAAGAATTATGTGGATGCGGCGTTGGTTTTAAATTGATGCAGGCACTTTCAGAAACTTTGCTATTACCAGAAGAAAGTTGGCTGAGCACATTGGATCTGTTAGCATTGGCTATTGCAGCGGATATTGTACCCATGACCGGTGAAAACAGGGTTCTTACTTATTTTGGACTGGAAAGGATTAATCAATCGCCCAATTATGGTATTGCAGCATTAATCGAACTTGCTTTAAAAACTAAAAAGATTCATATCACTAACCTGGTTTTTGCCCTCGCTCCCAGGATTAATGCTGCAGGCAGAATGGATGATGCCCGTAAAGTAGTACAACTATTTATAGAGGAAAATAAAGACAAAGCATTAGAATATGCTGAAATGCTGCATTTTGCTAATATAGACAGAAAAGAAGCCGATAAAAATATAACGGAAGAAGCCCTCTCTATGATAGAAAATTCCCCTGATGGGATACAAAGAAAATCAACGGTAGTCTATAATCCTGTCTGGCATAAAGGCGTTATTGGTATTGTAGCCTCCAGATTAGTAGAAAATTATTACCGTCCTACAGTTGTACTGACTAAAAGCGGGGAAGTTGTTTCGGGATCAGCTCGTAGTGTTCCCGGTTTTAATTTATATGAAGCCATACATGCCTGTAGGGCGTATTTACTAGGCTATGGAGGGCATTTTGCTGCAGCAGGCCTGACGCTTTTGGAAGAAAATATTGAGAAATTTTCCAATGCCTTTGAAAACGTAGTGAAAGAAACCATCCGTGAAGAGTCACTCATTCCTCAATTATGGATTGATGCTGAAATTTCATTTTCTGCTATAACAAAAAATTTTTATCACATCATCACACAAATGGAGCCTTTTGGACCGGATAATATGCGGCCGGTATTTATTAGCAGGAATGTAAAAGATTATGGCTTTTCAAAAATTGTGAAGGATCAGCATATTCGCTTTTCACTGCAGCAACAAGGGATCACATTTACCGGGATAGGATTTAATATGGCTGAAAAGTTTCATTTATTAAAAGAAAAGGATTCGCTGGATATTGTTTATACAATAGATGAGAATGAATGGAATGGCACAAAAACGCTTCAACTAAAAGTCATAGATTTTGTAACACATTCTCCTGAAAAAGCGTTTTTATAATCCACTAAGCCTTTTCAACATATTTCGAAAAGTTGCACCGATGATTTTAATATCCAGCCAATTGCTCCATCGCTTTATATAAATCAGATCAATTTGGATACGTGCTTTAATCATCGCTTTATTTTCCTGTTCATTGATGAGATCGCCTCTAAAACCCCTGACCTGTGAAAGTCCGATAATCCCCGGCTTGATAATTTCTCTTTGCTGCAAGAGATCTTTACCAAGCATTTCTTCATACTTTTTGTGAAAAGCCATTGCGGCAGGCCTTGGTCCAACAAGCGACATTTCTCCTTTAATAATATTGATAAATTGTGGCAATTCATCAATATTTGAATTGCGTAGAAACTTCCCTGTTTTGGTAATCCGTTTATCTCCAACCTGGGTTGGAATGAATTGATGCTCATTGACCTGTTTTTCCATTGTCCTGAATTTGAAAAAACGAAAAACCTTACCATTTTTCCCAATTCTATCCTGAATAAAAAAAACCGGCCACCCGGTATCGAGCAGGATGATAAGAAAAACAAGCGGGAAAATCCAGGAGAAGAAAAAAATAAAAAGACATAAGGATAAAAAAATATCAAAGCCTCTTTTGAAAAAGTTCTTATTGATTTTTTGAGCGCTTTTCAGAAGACTTTTATCAGCTTTCAACCCTTCAAACGGATCTACATGAGTCATCATAATTGGCAAATACTCCAGGGTTTCTGCATTTTTCATGCATTCAAAGATATTATTTTTACCCGTAGGAAAGATTTCCGGATGAATTTATTTACAAATTCATAGTTCCGAATTCATTTTGTTTATAGAAATCTTTCCTTAAAAAAACTTTATCGTGTCATTTTATTAAACAATTTTCGTATTTATAAATTTCTTATTAAATTAGCCGGCTTGAAAAGGCACCCTGAATAATATTCAATTCATGAAAATATTACATGTAGCTGAAGCTTTTGAAGGAGGGATCATAGAAATAATGCGCCTTCTAAGTATACACTTGCCTGAATTTGAACATGTGATTGTACATGGCAACAGAAAAATTCACCTTGATTCAATAAAAGCAACTTTCCCGGAGAATGTACACTTTATCAAGTGGCATTCAGCAAAAAGAGAGATAAGTATAAGCGGGGATCTAAAAGCTTACCGTGAATTAATAAAAATATTTAGGAAAAATCTACCCTTTGATGCCCTTCATTTATACAGTTCCAAAGCGGGTATTCTGGGCAGGATAGCAGGAAAATCTCTTGGAATAAAAAATATTTTATATTCGCCACAGGGGGCATCCTTTGAAAGGCAGGATATTTCAGGGTTTAAAAGAAAAATTTATGGATTCATTGAAAAAGGTGCAAGTAAGCTTCCAGGGCAAATCGTCGCCGCATCAAAATCAGAACAAAAGAGTTTTGAAAATTTAGGTATTCCGGCTATTTGTATCAATAATGGCGTTTCTATTGATCTTAATTTTCATAAGCAATTTCCCGAGAATGAATTTACGATCGTCAATGCAGCCAGGATATCGGAGCAAAAAAACCCAGCTTTATTCAATTCTATTGCGGAAGCATTTAAAGATAATCCATTAGTGAAATTCGTGTGGGTTGGTGACGGACCTTTAAAGAATGAATTAACATCCCCGAATATTCAAATTACCGGTTGGGTAGGTAAAGCAGAAGTGGAAAGAAATATGAAACAGGCGCATCTTTATTTGTCCACCGCACTTTGGGAAGGGCTTCCTTTATCCGTTTTGGAAGCCATGAAATTTAATCTTCCCTTACTATTGAGCCGTTGTGTAGGAAATGTAGATCTTGTGGAAGAGAATGTAAATGGCTATTGTTTCACTGCAAAAGAAGAAGCCATTCAATGCATTAATCATTACCTGGATGATAAGAACTTAATGCATGAACATGGAGCTTGTTCTTATAATAAGATCAAACAAGATTTTAGTATTGACCAAATGAAAAATAAATTCAAAGCACTTTATATTTCAGACATTAATATAGATGCCTCGCCTCTTTTATTTCACGTAAGCTGAGAAATCTTTATGCTCTTTTTTATATAAACTTTCAGTTGATAAAGTTTTAAAATAAGCATAGGTTTTTTCAAGGCCTTCTTTTCGATCAACTTTTGGCTCCCAATTTAATAATTCACGAGCTTTTGAGATATCAGGTTGACGTTGCTTTGGATCATCCTTAGGTAATGGTTTGTAGATGACTTTCTGGTTAGCCCCCGTAAGTTTCAAGATTTCTTCTGCAAAGTCTTTGATGGTAATTTCATTAGGATTGCCAATATTTACAGGATAAGCATAATCACTCAATAATAATCGGTAAATTCCTTCTATTAAATCATCCATATAGCAAAAAGAACGCGTTTGGCTTCCATCTCCAAAAACAGTCAAATCCTCTCCTCTTAATGCCTGTCCGATAAATGCAGGCAAAACACGACCATCATTTAGTCGCATTCTGGGGCCATAGGTATTAAAAATGCGTATAATGCGTGTTTCCACTCCATGATAAGTATGATAAGCCATCGTGATGGCTTCCTGGTAGCGCTTTGCTTCGTCATATACACCTCTTGGGCCGATTGGGTTTACATTTCCCCAATAGTCTTCAGTTTGTGGGTGAACTGTTGGATCGCCATATACTTCAGAAGTCGATGCCACCAATATTCTTGCTTTTTTATCTTTAGCCAGGCCAAGTAAGTTGTGCGTACCCATTGCGCCAACTTTTAATGTCTGAATAGGGATTTTTAAATAATCAATAGGGCTGGCCGGTGAAGCAAAATGGAGGATATAATCCAGGTTTCCTGATATGTGAACAAATCTTGTTACATCATGATGGTGAAATTCGAATTGAGGCAATGGAAACAAATGTTCAATATTCTGCAAATCACCTGTGATCAGATTATCCATTCCGATCACATGGTAACCTTCTTTGATAAATCTGTCACAAAGGTGTGAGCCTAAAAACCCTGCTGCTCCTGTTATTAATACTCTTTTATGCATTTTTAATTATTTAAGGGTTGATAGCCTATCGAATAGTAGTCAAAACCTTTGGCCTTCATTTCTGAGGCATTATAAATATTCCTTCCATCAAACAAAACCTTTTGTTTAAGGTCTAAAATAATTTGATCCCAATCAGGTAATCGGAATTCTGCCCATTCTGTAATTAACAAAATGGCATCTGCACCTTTTACAGCATCCAATGAATTGTCGCAATAAGTAATCTTATCCCCTAATTCATGCTTTGCTTCCTTGATGGCAACAGGGTCATAAGCCTGTACTTTGGCGCCGACATCTAATAAGGCATTAATAATGACTAATGAAGGCGCTTCGCGCATATCATCTGTATTTGGTTTAAAAGATAATCCCCATAAAGCAAATACTTTCCCCTTTAAATCATTTGAAAAATGATGGTTTATCTTTTTAATTAAGACTGTTTTCTGATCATCATTTACTGATTCAACAGCATTTAAAATTCTTAAATTATAATGATATTCATTCCCTGTACGAATTAATGCTTTCACATCTTTTGGAAAGCAACTGCCCCCATAACCGATTCCAGGGTAAATAAATTTATTGCCTATACGTGCATCAGAACCAATTCCTTTTCGTACTTCATTGACATTGGCACCAACCAATTCACATAGGTTAGCAATATCATTCATAAAAGAAATTTTTGTAGCCAGCATGGCATTGGCTGCATATTTTGTCATTTCTGCTGAAGGAATATCCATAAAATATATGGGATGGCCATTCAATACAAAGGGCTCATAAAGATGAGCAAGTAACTCTTTTGCTCTCATTGATTCGATACCAATTACAATACGATCCGGTTTCAAAAAATCTTCAATGGCTGCACCTTCTTTCAAAAATTCAGGATTGGAAGCTACATCAAATGATAATTCTGATTTTCGGGCATTCAAAGCATTTTGAATCGTAGATTTCACTTTCAAAGCAGTGCCTACCGGTACCGTACTTTTTGTAACGACCACTATGTATTTACTCATGTGTCGGCCGATCGTTTCTGCAACTTTCAACACATACTGCAAATCGGCACTACCATCTTCTCCGGGAGGAGTTCCCACAGCAATAAACGCAACCTCTGCATCTACTATAGCTTCATCCAGTTTTGTACTGAAGTGTAGCCTGTTTTTTTGTGTATTTCTTGCTACGATGTCTTCCAGGCCCGGTTCATAGATGGGTAATATCCCCTTCTGTAGGTTTTCAATTTTTTGTTCATTCACATCTATACAAGTTACTTCAGTTCCCACCTCTGCCAGGCAGGCACCCGTAACCAATCCAACATAGCCGGTACCTATAACTACAATTTTCATCTTTTCTGTTTTAAATTACTTCTTTTAAATTTTACTCCTTCAATTGAATAAGGCGCGCAAAATTAATATTTATCTTTCACTTTCCAATTATCTAATGACCTGTTCAACATTTTTTCTAGTGTTTCAATATCTTCTTTAAAAATTTCATACGCAAAATCCCGATCACTTTCACTCATCGTTGTTTTTTTCTGGGGTACTTTTACCATGGAAATGATTTTGTCTTTCATTGATGACGGAAAAATTTTCCCGGCTTTCAATACAGCATTCTTACCGAAAATATTGAATAAAAACTTCAACCTATTCTTATTATGTTTGTTTTTTATGGTGTCACTCACACATTTGAATGTATTGTCCACACCAAGAAAAGTAAATATGGATTTCATTACCGCATCAACATCTTTTTTAATATCTTCCAGATAAATGATAAGTATATCATCGCTTCTGAAAAACATTTGATATGCTTTCAGTTGTTTACTATATAAACCACCTTCAATATATGTCCTCAATGAAATTTCATTCTTCTTCCCCAGAATGGATTGATCTGCCAGCCATGCTTCTGAAACATCGTTTTTGTAAAAATCAATGGTTGACCTTTGTTCAAGATTTGCTTCCATGGCCTGCCTGAAATTTAATTTTTCATTCCCTTTCGCACTTCGCATCAACCAGCCGGAATAAGCACGTTCTACAGGATCACGAAAAGTAAAAATGAGTTTAACATTAGGAATATTCTCATGAATCCGTTTTGCCACAAAGGGTAAAAAAGCATACGTTGGAGTAGCTTCCCCTTTACACAAATTGTCTCCTGCCAGCTCAAAATATTTTTTATAAAATGAAATACCTTTTTCATAATCCAGATCAAAAAACCTTGTTTCTTTTTTGGCTGCCATAAAAATCTCCGGATGCTGCCCCAGGTAATAATGCAATGAAGTAGAAGCCGTTTTTGGAGGGCCAATAACTAAGAAGTCCGGTAATGATTTATTTTTTCCCATAGAGAAAATCTATTTTTTAAAATACAATTGACTATACTTTGCTGCACATTGTTCCATACTGTATTCTTGCTGAAATAATTCCCTGCAGGCATTTTTACGAACTGTTTTTTCGCTTTGAGAAAGTTCGATGAATTGATTCATTACTTTAAGAAATGCTTGTAAAGAGACTTCTTCAGACAAAAAACCAGTTTGCTCATCTATGACATCTTTAACTCCGCCAACGGCTGTACAAACCGGAATTAAGCCAACGGATAAACTTTCCAGCAGACTGATAGGCAACCCTTCATAAATGGAAGATAATACAAAAGCATCAGCTTGGAGGAGATAATCCCCAATATTATTCACCTTCCCGAGAAAATGCACATTGGATGTTTTCATATCTAGTAACTGATCATATAATGCCTGATCCGCAGGAAGACAATCTCCTAATATAATCGCTATGGCATTTTTACCTTGAGCTTGTAAAGCAGCCATGCTTTCTAATAACAATCTTTGATTTTTTTGCTTCGTAATCCTGGCAACATTCATAAAAACAATTGTATCAGGATGGGGTTTTAAGGAGGCAATTTTTTCTTGCGCTGTTGCTAATAATGGAGTTGGCATAATGGGTATGGAACCATTATGGATAAGTGCATCGGCGCCATTACCATAAATATTTTTTGCCGTAGTCAGCACCTCTTCTGAAATACTTACAGGTATGATGTATTTTCTTCGGAAGTAATTTTGATATAACTGACGAACGATCCACCAGCTCTCTTTTTTTGCCAGATTATGTAGTGTATGGATTCTCCTTATATTTTGATTCAGTTTTTTAAATGCATACAAACTGTAATACAAAGTATGCATGTGTGTATGTATAACATCCGGTTGAATCTTTTCTAATGCTTTATATAATTTTCCCGGGATGGATAAGTCAGGCCCACTTTTTTTTCCCAATGAAATAAACTGTACATCCTCATGAATTCTGGATAACGGCAACATACCTTCTCCATGATCATACATACTTATCAATGTAACTTCAAATTGCGGATTTTTCGCGAGTTCATTACTAAGTTGAATACAAAACACTTCAGCGCCGCCAAAACTCAGCCTGGGTATTAATTGTACAATTTTTTTCTTCATAATGATGCTTCATTTTTTGGGCCAAGCCATTGTACATAATAATTTGTTCCCAATAACTGATCCAGCGCTTTTACGTCACTTTTATATTTATCTAAAAGGAAATGATATACAGGCATCGGTATGGTTTCTTTCTTTTTTTCACTCACCGGAGTATTCCTTTTTACCCGGGTGTTTTTTTCGAGCATTCTTCGTTTTATCAAATTCCTGTTTTTTGCCGGTAACCAGGAGTGCACAAAATATTTCATCATCCATTTCTTCAAGCCACTATTTTTTACAAGTTGCTTTTGAAACCATTTACTATGTACTTCACCTGTCGCATTTTTCATTGAAAAGTCCGGTTGGAAGTTGGTATCAATTTTTAAAAAAGAAAATACTTTTTGCATTATTTCTTCAGGCTTATGATTCATCCTGTCAAAATCGAGAATGAGTACATTTTCTTTTTTGAAATAATGAAAACATTCAACTAATTGTTGATAATAAAAGCCATGTTCGATGTAAGTGAAATCATTATTGTCTTTTGTAAATTGAAAATGATCTCTTGGTTCATAAATCAGTGCTTCTTCAATGGGCCTCTTTTCACGATACATCTTTTTAAAATAATTGTAAGAAGAAAAGGCTCTATCAATAGGATTTCTTAAAATAACAATGATCTTACTTTCCGGGGCATCCCTGTGAATACCATCTAACATCCCAGGATAAAAAATATAATTCACAGCGGATTGAAGAACGACTTTTTGATTATTAAAAGGTTTCAGCTGTTCTTTTCCAAGCCTTTCAAGGATTTCTTTTTTATTTTTATAAAGGCCAAATAAATGAATATCCTTTAAGGATTGGTAGCTGTATATTTCCGGATGCTGTGACATCCAGTTATCCAGCGAGGTCGTCCCTGCTTTTTGAACTCCTATCAGGAAAGTATTTGGGAAAGCAATAGCCAAAGTTCAAATTTTTTATATAAAAAAATAAAAAGCGTTTTGCCGGCTACTACAAAACGCTTTAAATAATTCAGAAAAATGATTAGTCATTAATCATTCCAGCAGCCAGGGTTTCATTCGTAGTGTCATCAATTAAAATAATGGAACCTGTAGAACGATTTTTACGATATGCATCAAATGCAATCTGATGTGTCAATCGCAAACGTACACGTACGATATCATTCATTTTTATTTCCTTATCCTGTTCATTTCTTTGCAATGTATTGACATCTATTTTATACACCACTTCCTTAATAACCGCTTTAACTTCTTTGGTATTATGACGTAAGAAATATTTGGCTCCCGGCACGGCAGGTTTTGCATTCAACCAACACATCATGATATCTAAATCCTGAGTAAGTTCCGGCATGTTGTTTTCTTTTACGATCATATCTCCCCGACTGATGTCTATATCATCTGCAAGCGTAATTGAAACGGACATGGGAGGATATGCTTCTTCAACATGCCCTTCAAATGTATCAATGGATGTAATACTGGAGGTTAAGCCGGAAGGGAGTACTACAATTTTATCGCCTGGCCTGAAGATACCACCATCCACTCTACCGGCATATCCTCTGTAATCGTGATACTCATCGGAGTGTGGGCGAATAATTGTTTGTACGGGAAATCGCGCATCAAGATGATTATAGTCGCTGGCTATATGAATTGTTTCCAGTGTATTTAATAAAGTCGCTCCCTGGTACCAATCCATATTTTCAGACCGGTTTACAACATTGTCTCCCACTAAAGCACTAATTGGAATAAAACGGATATCATTCACATCCAGTTTGCTGGAAAATTCTGTATAATCTTCCATGATTTTATTAAAAACTTCTTCTGAATAATCCACCAGGTCCATTTTATTCACACAAATAATAAGATGTGGAATTTGAAGCAGAGAAGCAATATAAGAGTGCCTGCAGGTTTGCTCCATCACACCATGACGAGCATCTATCAAAATCAAAGCAAGATTGGCTGTAGATGCCCCGGTAACCATGTTTCTTGTATATTGTATATGACCGGGTGTATCAGCGATAATAAATTTCCGCTTGGGTGTGGCAAAATATCTGTAGGCCACATCAATGGTAATTCCTTGCTCGCGTTCGGACCGTAAGCCATCTGTAAGAAGGGATAGGTCTATATGCTCCAGCCCTTTTCTTTCACTGGAATTTTTCACTGCCTCCAATTGATCCTCAAAAATTGATTTTGAATCATATAATAACCGGCCAATGAGTGTACTTTTTCCATCATCCACACTTCCTGCAGTTGTAAAACGCAATAGTTCCATATAAAAATTTTTTAATTGATGATTGTTTGCAAATATTAAAAATACCCTTGTTTCTTTCTGTCTTCCATAGAAGTATCTGAACGTTTATCGTCGCTTCGATTACCCCGTTCTGTACTTCGAATTGCAGATACTTCCATAACTATTTTTTCAATGGTATCTGCATCTGATTCAATACCGCCGGTAATAGTTATATCACCTAATGTTCTGAATCTGATCACTTTTTTCTCAATAAATTCACCGTCTCTCAAAACCATATATTCACAGTTTGGCAGGTATGTATTATCTCTATATACGACTTCTCTTTCATGCGCATAATACAATGATGGAATGGCTATTTTTTCTTTCATAATATAATTCCACACATCCATTTCCGTCCAGTTACTTATTGGAAAAGCACGGAAATGTTCTCCCATATTTTTACGGCCATTGAAAACATTCCACAGTTCAGGGCGTTGGTTTTTGGGATCCCATTGTCCAAATTCATCCCTATGTGAGAAAAATCTTTCTTTAGCACGGGCTTTTTCTTCGTCGCGTCTGGCACCTCCTATGGCAGCATCTATTTTATTGGATTCTATACAATCCAGTAACGTAACAATTTGCAAAGCATTCCTACTGGCATTTAGCCCTTTTTCCTCTTTAGCACGACCTTTATTGATTGATTCCTGAACGGAACCAACAAGTAATTGCACACCAAGTTCCTTCACCAATTTATCCCTGAAATTCATTGTTTCCGGAAAATTATGGCCCGTATCTATATGAATTAAAGGCATGGGTATTTTTGCTGGCCAAAATGCTTTTTTTGCCAGGTGAGTAACTACAATGGAATCTTTTCCTCCGGAGAATAATATGGCAGGTCGGTCGAACTGAGCCGCTACCTCTCGTAAAACAAATATAGCTTCTGCTTCAAGTTCCTGTAAGTGATCTAAATAATATTTATGCATAAAATAAAAATTATAATTTTAATTTGGATGTAATATAACTGACAACTTTTTGTGTTGATTCTTCTATATTTTCCTGATGAGTTAAAATATGTATTTGTGGGGCCTCTGGCGCTTCAAATGGGGAACTGATTCCAGTAAAATTACTGATTTCGCCTGCCCTGGCTTTTTTATATAATCCTTTTACGTCTCTTTGCTCACAGACTTCAACCGGTGCATCTACGTATATCTCATAAAATTCATCCCCCATTAAATCTTTAAGAATTTCCCGATCCTTTTTATATGGAGAAACAAAAGCAGCCAAGACTACTATACTGGCGTCACAAAATAACTTAGCTACTTCTCCAATACGGCGAATATTTTCATTACGACCGGCTTCTGAAAAATCAAGGTCTTTATTAAGGCCATTACGAATATTATCTCCATCCAAAATATAAGTATGGTATCCGCCTTCAAATAAAACCTGTTCAACGGCATTGGCTATCGTACTTTTCCCGGAGCCGGATAATCCTGTAAACCAAAGGCATGCGGCTTTATGGCCTTGCTTCAATTCTTTATCCGCTTGTCCTAATTTATAATTATGTGGTATGATATGCAACTTTTCTGTCATAATGGTATAAATACTTTTACTAAAAATTAGTTGCGCTCCACAACGAACCAGGGGTTTAATAAATTTTCTTTATTATAAACTAAATCTTCATTGGTTTTATAATCATAGACGCGACATCCGGAGAATTTTGCAACGGCATGACCGGCAGCGGTGTCCCATTCCATAGTGGGCGCAAGCCTGGGATATACCTGAGCTTTACCTTCAGCAACCAGGCACAATTTTAATGAACTACCTGCGCTAATAATCTCCACATCACCATATATTTTTTTCCTGTCGTCAATAAAAGCATCTGTTTCTGGTGTATTATGTGAGCGGCTGGCGACAACGGTATATGGAACGGTGTTATTCGCAGCCGGTAATTTTTCGCTATGATTTAATTGTGAATCAATTTCTGAAGCAGTGGCATTTTGCGGCAATTTAACCTGAAAGCTCCCTTCTTTTTCCGTACCATAGTAAAGCATTCCTGTAACAGGTACATACACAACACCTAAAACTGGAACACCCTTTTGAATCATGGCAATATTTACCGTAAACTCTCCATTTTTTTTGATAAATTCTTTGGTGCCATCCAGTGGATCAATCAGCCAGAATGTTTCCCAATTCTTTCTTTCCTCAAAAGATAATAATTTCCCTTCTTCACTTAAGATCGGTAAACCTAAATCTTTCAAAGCATCCTTAATTACCAGATGAGCATTTTTGTCTGCCTGGGTTAGTGGTGAATTATCAGATTTTGTTTCTACAGAAAAATCCTGGCTATAGATATTCAGAATGGCTTTACCTGCTTCAATGGAGGCATAAATAGCCTTCTTCAACAATTCTTCCATGTGTTTTTTATAAATTAATCTACGAATTCAATTTTAGGGGCGCAAGATAGGGTATTTCTTCCTTTTTATTACTATTGTTTTAATGAAAAATCTTAGAGACTAAGGATTTTTTTTATTTTCCTTCCTGGCCCTTAGGAGCATATCATACAATTCAAGGGTTTTATTCACCTGGTTCTTTAAAGAATAGTTTTTCAATACAAAATCATGTGCTTTCTGACTCTGATTGGCAAAGTCCTCATAATTTTCGGTAAACTGAATAATTTTATCAGCAATCTGATCGGCATCAAAATCATCAAATTTATATCCAAAGCCTTCAAACTCCAGTTGTTTAATACCACCCACATTACTTACTACAGGTACACATCCACTAGACATAGCCTCTAATAATGAAAGTGGGAGACCTTCAAAATCACTGGTCATCAAAAAAACATCCATTTGTTTAAATGATGCTACGGTATCGTGAAGCTGACCCGGCATTTCTATGACCTCTTTGAGCTTTTTTTCTTTAACCATTTCTTTAATCTTTTCTTCTTCATAGTCTGCCCCAATTAGCAAAAAACGAACTTTATCAGATTTTTTATGCACTGCTTCTGCCACCTCAACCCATCTGTCTATTCTTTTCTGACGACGAAACATGGCCACAAGTCCCACGACCAGTTTTCGTTGTTCATTGGGTTGTTTCAACTCGAAAGCAAATTTATCTGTATTAATTCCATTGATCAATGCAATATGGTTGTTGGTTTTATAAAACCAACTTTTTTGGACTTTCTCTAAAGTATAAAAAACTTCATAGCCACAGGATATGATACTGTCATACATACCATACGTAAGACCATTCATATAATAATGCAACCGGTGATGGTGGGTAAATAAATTATGCTCCGTATAAATAAATATTGTTTTTGGGCATAGTTTTTTAGCAAAAGCAACCAACCACCCCATCAATGGTAAATGAACATGTACGATTTCATATTTATTTTTCCGAATGAGTTGAAGCATCTTAATATATTCAAAAGGAAATTTTCCGGAATAAATATCATAGGAATAAATATGTTGAACTAAGCCTTCAATTTGGGGCACTAATTCCTGGCGTCGGCTATTGCCAATGATTAAATCAGAGTCTAAACGATCGCGAAATCCTTCACTATGAAAAAGTTCTCTTAATAATACTTCTGCTCCTCCGTAATTAAACTGACTGATTACGTGAGCAATTTTTATTTTACCATTCATCGTTATCTATTAAGGGTGATGAGCCTCGGTTCCTGCAAAGCATGTGGAGGTAATTGCCGAACTTTAAAATATTTTACTTTCCCTGTTTCCCACAGCACGCTTATCGCAAATATGAGGACTGAATTATACCATAATGTTGAATCCCAAACACGGCTGGTAAATAATCCCGCAAATTGTGATATATAATATGCCAGCGTAGGAACAGCTAATATTAATTGATTGGTGCGCATGGCATATTTAAAGTTTTGATAACCCCGGTATAAAACGGCCCAAACAAAAAGAAAGTAAAATATAAAACCGAGGAGTCCGTATTCTACCATAAACTCAAGAATCGTATTGTGCATGATGTGTCCCTCTACTTCCGGAGCATAAAGTGTAACCGCATAAACAGATGCAGTTTCATCTCCTCCGAATCCCAGCAATGGTTGATGTGCTATTGCCTCAATACCGGAATACCAAAAATCAGTCCTGCCGGTACTTAATCCGGCGAGTCCTCCTTGTTCTTCCTGGAATAAAGCACGTTGTATCGTTGCAGAATCCTGTAGTAAATACAAGGCAATACCCGTTCCCAGAATACCTAATACAACCATGGCTACTTTCAGATCCGTACTTCTGTTCCATAATGTGAGATAAGCACATAATCCTACCATTAAGAAAAAGCAAAGAAATCCATTTTTAGATCCAATCTGCATCACCACATAGAGAGTTCCCACTATGGCTAAAAATGAAATTACTTTTAAAAATACACTCTTCTTCCTATCAAAAAAGGTAATAAATACAAAAGGCAGCATAGTTGATAAATTGCCGCCCATGATACCATGATGGGCCATGCCAAAAACAGACATATCAAATCTCCCTACTCCCGGATTTGCTATGATATAAGTAGCTACAATTAGGAGTATGAATGGAGCTAATGTTTTTAAAAATTCCAGCGTAGTTAGTAATCCCGATTTTTGATAATTGATACACCATTTTAACAATAACCAAAAGAAAAATATTTTAATGCTTTTCAAAAGTACGCGCACCCAGGCTGGTGTAGCAATCGTGGGGATTTGCGGATGCATGAGTAAAACAAGGTACCCCACACCAACAATAACCACAAGCCAAATAAACAACAAGGTCAATTTGAAAGGTACTTTCTTTTTGGCTTTTTGAATCAAGTCAAAAATAATAATTGGCGTAAGTAGTGCAATAGCTATACTTTCAGCCATACTAGATTGTACAACACCCGCCTCATTGGAAGTTGAAACCAATGTATTGGTAGTTAAGGCCCCTTCAACAATGGGAATAATTAATAATAAAGGGATTAGGTAATTCCTGTTGAACAAAATAAGAGGAATGGCCACTATCAGCAAGGGGATGCCAGATCCTATAATAGTGGAAACTGCAACACTCGCGAAAAAAAAGAATATACCTAACCAAAATTTTATTTGTTTCCCGGATATTTCAATTGATGGCATAAATGATTTTTTTTTCTTTTCAATGAATGGAGTTATGCTTGGGTTTTCAACTTTGGTTTCCAATGCATTAAATCAATATTTAATAACTTTTCTAATTTTTCGACATCCTCTTTAAAAATATCCCAAACGTAAAGCCGGTCTTCAAAGCTTAATTTTACAGGCTCTTTCTCTCGCATGGCGGATTTCATTTTATTTTTGATGAAATCAGGGATTTTTTCAGCAATTTTTAAGGTTGTTTTGACTCCCAGGATTTTATTGGCTAATTTATTAGCTGATCTGCTAAAATTATAATTGACAATCTCTTTATCCTGTACTATATATTTTTCATCCACCTTTAAAAAACGAAATAAATCACACATTGTTTCGTCAAAATGCTGAATTAAATCTTCTGCAAAGATAATTTTTATCTGCCCATCGTCAAATCTTTGACGATATGATTTTATGATTTCCGTATACATTCCGGCTTGTATATAGGTGCGTAAACGGGTTGCGTCATCATCATGTTTTTCATGACTTTGTACCCATCTTCGTGCACCTTCCTCTCCTTCAAGTGAAATTTGTTGTATAGCTATTTGATTTTTATTGATATCTATGGCTTCTCGGAATGACTGGGTTTCTGTACCCCGGCCTTGTTGCATACGCCAACTGGAAAAAGCTCTGTCAATTGGATTCCGCAAACAGAATATCAAACGAATATCCGGGTAATGTAATTTGATTCTGTCTGCTACAAAAGGCAGAAATGAATAACTGGGAGTCGTTTCACCAATAGCTTTTTCATTTGTTGCTTCTGCAAAAAAAGTTTCGTAATAAGCCATGCCTTTTTCATAATGTAAACTGAAAAAGCGGGTTTCTTTTATTTTAGATGCATATATTTCCGGATGCTGGCCAAGATAATAATGCAATGAACTGGAAGAACATTTTGGTGGTCCAGCTACAATAAAATTAGGATGCATATAATTCAATATTTTTTTTAATGATCATTTGGAATAGCCATTCTTAATAGCCCATTTTTTTACTTCTTCTGCATTTTCAATCATGTCATCCAGCATTAAGGGATTTAACCTTTCAGATGCCGGCCGAAGATTTATATTAGAAACTCCCAGGAAATTAAAAATTTTACCGGTCATCGCAGTCCAGTCTCCAAAATCAGCATAATCAATTTCCAGTATATCCATCCCTTTTACTACCTGATGAAGTTTATCTGCCCATCTTTTGGTTTCCTTCATCTTCTCTGACAAAAGTTCCAAATTTACATGTAATTTTTTATCCGGGTTATGTTGCCCCCCAGGTTCCCGATGATATATACCACTCTCCCTTGCTCTCATATCTGATAAGGCATTTCTCAACAGATCATTCCGGGTCAACAGGATCACTTTTACATGATTCTTTTTTAAGTATGTCATGATACCAGGCATGTATAATATATGCTGATACATCATTTTATAACCTACTGCAATAAATTTTGGATCCTGGTTTAGATAAAAAGCATTCATGAATCGCTTTAGGCGAAACCACACATTGGGGAAGTTGATGACATAATTTATTTTATTTCCCAGATTTTTTATTTTCCAAAAAGGAAATTGATTTTCTGTATGGTAAATGTTACCTGAGAAATAAAATAACTCCCCGGCACAATATATTTCCGGGTGATGGTCCAGCGTTTTTACTAAAACAGTTGACCCGGATCTGGGTAACGTTATTATTACAAATTTTGTCCCCTTATTCACCATACTCAATTATTTCATTTTCGACTTCGATACCCTCTTTACTAAATTTATTTTTCCCTTTTTTCTTTTTCTTCATCATACTCATGAGTTGTTCACGAATGGGAGCAAAATCTTTTCCAAGTAATTTTGGTTTTTTGAAAAAAGCATAACTGAAAAATATTCCTAAAACAACACAAAGCACTGTAAATGCGATCACCTCATCATGTACGAAGTACATTAAGATGTAATAAATGAGATAAGCAGGTGGCACTATACACAAGGTTAATACAAGCCCATTGCCAAAAGGATTGATGATCAATTTTTGCCATTGCTTTTTAAATACCCGGTTACGAATTGTTAGAATCATGGACAAATAGTTTTGCAATGATGCCAGACTAACCCCCCAGCAAATTCCGGGTAGGCCCCAATAATGGCCTATCCAGATACCTATGGCCAGGGCAATCAAATATTGAAATTTTCTATTTGCATTCTTATAAATCAGGTTTCTGACCCTCATGAGTGCATCTGCCACTTTTGTAGAAACACGAAACGGTAATGAAAGAAGTAAAATTTGCATGGGAATTATTGCTTCACCCCAGTGATGTCCCAATAATATAAAAACGATTGGTTTTGAAAATACAATTGAAAAAAAACTGATAGGCAAAAGCATGGAATTGGAAAATGACAACCCTTTATAAAAAAATCGGAATAACACATTATCATCATCACCAATTTTTACCATCGAAGGAACCATTAATTTTTGAACCATGTCTCCCAGGTATCTTACCGGAAGGCTCGTTGTCCTGTAAGCTCTGTCGAAAACTCCTAATATATTAATAGGAACCAGTTTTCCTATAAATAAGGTAATACCAAAATTATTCAGGTAATTATTAATACGGACTAAAGTCAGCCCCATCCCATAGTTAAACAAGTCTTTCCAATGTTTTAATGTGGATCCTATTTTTATTGGCAAAGGTTCATAAAACCATACGATAATGCTTTTAGAAAAAAAATAAAACACTAAAGACCAGATCATTGCCCAAACACCATAACCATATATTCCCAGAATGACGCCTAAAACATTACTTGCGAGCATACTCATGCCATCGCAAATAAAAATTTCTTTAAACTTAAACTCCTTTTGCAGAAGATTCATGGAAGAAGATCCAAATGAAAGAAAAAAGAATAAAAGACCTACCACACGAAGAATTAATGTAAGAGAAGGTTCTTTGTAATATTCAGCTATATAAGGAGATGCAAAATAAAAAAGTATATACATGACCAGGGCAATAATCAGGCTAAAAAAAAGCGCTGCATTTTTATGTTGAGGCTCTACGACCCGCCTTTGTAATAAAGCATCCCCCATGCCTGCCTCTGAAATCGAAGTAACAAAATTGAGAAATGCATTAGCAATGGCAAAAAGGCCAAAAGCTGCTTTGTTTACATATCTTGCCATGACCGCATAAAAAATAAATTGGGAGGCAACAATTACAAACACATTTAATAATTGCCAGATTCCTGATTTTACTAATACTTTTTTATTCGGCATAATCAGGTTTTATTTAAGAATACACCAAAAAGATTTTTTGCTCTTTCATGTAAAAAATATTTTTTCCAGGTTTCATCCAGGTTTATTTTCCTTTTCTCAAAACGTTTTGGCGTACCACCTAATGTATGATCATTGTTTAGTTCCATGTAAGTGGGCGTGTCGAAGGGTTTCATTTCTGAAAATGAAAATATTTTTTTTAATTCCTTCTCCGTATGCGTCGCAAGATCTTCGTATCGGATAGATAGTGCATCTCCTTTTTTTATAAATGTCAATACAGATCTCGCGAAGCGTTTATAAAGCCACACTTTATATAAATCTTTAAAAGATACTTTGATATTTTTCCCTTCCTTGCTCTTTTTCTTGGAATATGCAATACCTCTAATATCTCTGGTTAAAAAAATAAATTTCACCCGCAGGTTGCTCCTTTTCTGGTAAATAGCTAATGCCTGTATGGGTAATTTTGTTGAATCTATGATAAATTTTTTTTTGGCCTTGTCATATACTGCATGATACACAGATAATACATTTTTCACTACCTTTTCAGACCTCTCAGATTGTATTTTTTTAAAAATTTTCTTTTTAAATAATCGTGGAAACAAACCAAATATAAATGATTGGAATGATGTATAGGACCAGTTGATTTTTGTTTCAAATTCATTTTCGGTTTGCCCCGGAAGCACCTCTTTTATTATAGGAGCCCAGAACCCGCATGAATTAAGAGCTTCTCCACAGGAACAAGACCACCCCCATTTTTCTCCCGGACCTTCTCTCAAGATATGGTTTTTCAGCATGGCTACTTCTCCCAATGATACCGCTTCATCTGATTTGGATAATATATTTTCCAATAAAGTGGATCCTGATCTTTTATCAGAAATAATATACAGTATCATGGGTGTTTCGTTCATAATCAAGTACATGAAATTTACAAGGAAAATGAAAAGTGGCCGGAGAGAATCTGGTCAATTTTTTCTTTCTGTTCCAACATATCGGGATCGTCTGAGAGTTGTTTTCTATTTTGATTATAAATCTTGTTTTCTTTTAAATATTTTTCTATTTGTGGAGAATCCGGCAATTCTGCAAAAGACAAAATCGCTGCAATGCTACGTTCCGGGTTTTCTACAAAATCTTCATAAGCTACAGTCATACATGGAACTTTGTGCAAGGCTATTTCTTCTCTTGTAGTGTCTTGAATTTTTTTATATTGAAGAGCTGCCAATAACCAAGATTGGTCTGCATTCGCCAATGCCCATGTATTTTCTTCATCTGAATAGGCACCATGCCACCAAAGTTGATGTGCGCCTTTATCCTGCCAGAAATCTACTTTTAGCCAGGATTGAATAGTAAAATATGGATCTCGTACGATATTGATGAATAAAGCATCCGGGAATATGCTTTTAAGATAACCAATCCTCGATGGCCCGGTGATTTTAAAGCTTAATCTGCATCTTCCCTGATTTTTAACCATCTTATTAAAAAATGTACGAATAAAAGAGGCTTCTTCTTTTGTAGCATTTTCTTGGATTAAAAATCCTCTTGAAAAATCAATCCGTTTACCTGTTATATATTCCCAGAAATCGTATGCTTCTACAGGTTTAAAAATGAACTTATTAAAAAAGGATACTTTATTGAGTTGAGGTTTCTGGCCATAAATATGCCAATACCTGTTTTCAAATAACCTTCGTAAATAATTGATGGCTGTGGATGTTGGAAATTTTTCCTGGTAATTGGAAGGCCAGGCAAGTTGTTCATGACGAAAAATAATTTCAGATATAACAGTAGAGCCCGATCTGCCGGAGCCTATAAATATCAAAGGCTTCGCATATGTTTTCATTCTAATAATTTATCCTTAACGTATAAGTACAGGATTTTAGATTTTAAAATACGTTCTTATTCAGCGAATGATTAATTTTTTGAAAACATTCTTTTCAAAAGGGATTTTTGCTTTTTCTCTTCATAATATCCATAGCCATAACCTTTACCATAACCATAACCATATCCATAATTGTAACCGGCGATTTTCTTCACATCATTTAATATGATGTTTAATCTCTTCAGGCGGTTATTGATAAAAAGTTCTTCTACTAATTTTATTTGACGTTTAAATGTGTATTTCTGACGAATAATATAAAAATTCAAATCAGTAAACTGACCAATAATGAGTGCATCCGTTACTAATCCAACCGGTGGTGCATCAACAATGATATAATCAAAATTTTCACGCAGGTAAGTAAATAATGAAGCAACCTTAGGATTGGTAATTAATTCAGAAGGGTTTGGCGGAATAGTGCCTGAACTTACCAGGAAGCAATTTTCATGTATTTGTGTGGGTTTAATGACAGAGCTTTCCGGTACATTGGTAACAATATAATTTGTCATCCCATTTTCATTGCTTATACCTAATGCAGATGAAACTTTTGGTTTACGTAAGTCCATTTCCACTATCACTACTTTTTTGCCGGAAATCGCCAGGGCGCTACCCAGGTTGATTGCCACAAAAGTTTTTCCCTCACCACTCATACTGGATGTCATCATCACTACTTTATCATCCGATCCGGTCATAAGGTATTGCATATTGGTCCTTAATGTGCGGAATTGCTCAGAAATAGCCGTACGGGAATCTTTAGCTACAGCAATCACATCTTCCGATTTATTGTGGTTGATTTCTGCTACTACCGGTACGCTGGTTTCATTACTGATATCATTGGGCGTTAAAACTTTATTATTCAATAATTCTTTAAAGAACAATACGGCAGATGGAATTAAACATCCCAAAACGAATGCAGATAAATATAAAATTAAACCACTTGGCCAATAAGGCAATGGATCAGCCTGAGGTGCATCAATAATACGAATTGGCGAAATATTATTGTACCTGGATACTTCAGTTTGCTCTTTTGTTTGTAAAAGATAGGTAAATAACCCCTGGAGAACAGCCTGCTGACGAGAATAGTCAAGGTAAATGCGTTGTTGTGTGGGAACCTTTTGAACAGAATTATCTACGAGACTATTCCTCCTTTTCAGGTCAGCTTGATTTACTACCAGCCCATTTAAAAATGTCTTTAACATTTTCAACAAATCACTTCTTTGCTGAACCAGTTGCATATCTATACTTTTAACTGCAGGATTGTTTTCAGTCAGGTTTAGCAAAGATTTTTGCCGGTCCAATTGCATTGAATTATACCTTTCTAATAAGGCCACAAAAGCCGGGTCAGAAATGGGCGCTGTAGTCGGCATTATTCTTTCATTATTCCGATCATCATTTAAGTAATTGATTAAATCCTGAATTACTTTGATTTGCACATCTTGCTGAGAAACCTGGTTTTGAATATCTGCAGTCGTTTCTACCAGCGCTTTAGATTGAACATCTAAATCCGTAAGGTTATTGCTTTTTTTAAACCCTTCAATATTTCTATCTATATCACCTAATTCTTTTGAAACGCCTACCATTCTTGAATCTATAAATGCTATAGTACTATCTGCTACCTTGTTGTTTGCGTCAACACTACTTTGAACATAGAGCTGAATAATTTTATTTAAAAGATCCTCTCCTTTTTTCCTTATGGAAACATCCACATTGAGATCAATTGTAGTAACATCTGTAGTGGTGATAAATGCAGTAACATTATCCAGGTACACATTCATATAGGTATTGCCATAACTATCAATTTTCATCCCCAATTGATGGGTTGAATCGGTTTCCTCTGCTGCAGGGTTTTTCTCTAATACCCATTTGCCATAATGAAAATTTAAAGTATCACCCCAAGTGGCCGTGAAGCTACTATCTGTTTCATCATCAGTAAATGAAACTTTATTTTTATTTATTCGAATATCATATTCAAATGGTTTGTCTATAACATCTACAAGATTCAGGATTTTAATAAAAAAAGGAGATTTATCATAACTTTCCTGGTATCGAATATCTCCTTGTGACCAATAAGTAACATTTAACTGGAGGTCTCGAATAGCTTGGTTTAAAATCGTTTTGGACAGGATAATCTGCAATTCATTGTTTACATCCGTCTGTGTTGAAAACAATCCCAAATCAGTAAGAATGGAACTTTCACTCAAACCGGCAGATGTTTTATTTCCATTTTCACCATTTACCAATACTCTTGAATACGTATGGTACATAGGAGTTGCATAAATATTATATAGAATGGCTATGCCAAAACACAGGATGCCTGATAATACATACCAGTACCAATTTCCTAAAACTTTGGCAACAAGGTACTTAAAGTCAAAATCATTCCCTTTCTCATTATATACTTGTATGTGTGTGCTATTCGGATCTTGCATTGAAAAATAAAATTTAGGATGAATACCTCAATAAATCTAACGGAATAAAACGCGTGATGATAAAATGATTAATAAAGATAATGCGGAACCAATCAATGCAATATCTCTTACCCTGTATGAATTAGTGCTTTCAACTCTGGAAGCAGTGGGTTCTACATAAATCACATCATTGGGACGTAAATAAAAATAAGGTGAGCTGATAGATGTGGTATTATCTAAATCAAGACGGGTAATTTCTTTTTGACCATTGATATCCCGGATGAGCATTACATTATCTCTTCTGCCATAAATAGTAATATCTCCGGCCAGGCCTAAAGCATCTATTACAGTTGGCTTCTCATTAGGAATAATATATGTTGAGGGGTTTTTCACCTCTCCCAAAATAGTCACTTTAAAGTTGGCAAAACGTACATTCACAACCGGTTCTTTAAAATACACAGAAATTTTGGAGATCACTACATCCCGCACCTGTTCTGTGGTCAGCCCTTTGACCATTACATCCCCTACATAAGGCATATGCACCTTACCTTCTTTATTTACAAGATAGCCTGCCACAATCAACTGGCTGCCTCCCAAAGAATTACCGGCGGCATTCCCGGACAAAACAGGCAGGTTACCCTGGTTTAAAATCTGGTTGGCAGCAGGGTCAATGGTTTGTACTGTTATATTCAAAATATCATCCACATTAACTATTGGAGATGTAAACGCGGGTAAGGTTACATTTTTTACTTGTGATGTAGAATCCGTAACATCTTTAAAATAAGCGATACGTTCTGTTTTGCATGAAAACAATCCAACCACTATGGAAGTGAAGACTAAAAAAGTGGAAAGTTTTTTTGTTGCTTTCTGAAGTGTCATGTGTATTTAATATATATTTTTTAAAAAAATTCGTACAAATGTAGTAGCCCTTTTCATTTGAACCAAATTCAAATTTATTTGAGGGTTACATAATATGTTAAACATTGTTATTCTTTTATTTTTCAATCATCTCCCGAGAAAGATTATTATTTCAATTCATTTGCCTTTTTACTTTCATTTAATACTGAATCTTTATTTACGATACCCATTTCTTTCATCCGGGATGCTATAAGACTTGAAAATAAATCGCCTCCTTTAGCATTGAGGTGAACCAGGTCATAAAAATATTCCTTTTTTATAAAGGCAGAATCAAAAGCGTAATCCCAAAGTTGTACATGATATTTATCCAATATTTTTTTTGTTTCTATCATTGAAGGAGTTGGTGGAGCCGGCAATGCATAAATCGGAGACATAATCACAATAAGCGGCACATGGTGATCCGTTACTGTTTTTACAAAATATTCCAGTTTCTCCGCTGCAAAAGCGCTCACTTCAGATTTTGCCGCATCTACCAATTTGGGTCCTTCATCAACATTAGTACCATGTAAGGGCTGATAACCGTTGATATTATCATTATGAGTACGGTTTGAGTTTCTAATGATGCTGGCAATCATAGAGTTATATGTATATAACTTTGAAATTTTTGCTTTGATCAGTTCCTTCGGAAACAGTTCTTTTGCCAGTGCTTCAAAATTTTTATTGGTTGTAATATAGGGCAGAATCATTGCTGAAAGGACATCATCACCACCTTGTCCACTCTTCCACGACAATTCTTTGGGGGAAATATCCAGTACTACAGCTTTTGGAGTGCTCTTCTGAAATGCTGCCGAAATGATTGCTGCATGATAGATAATATTTGATGCGTTCCTTCCACAATTATAGGCGGATAGACCAAGGCTGTCGGTAAAAATCCTGCAATCATAGGTATGTACAGCCCTTGAGCTGCCATAAAATAAAATATCTTCAGTAGGATTATCTAATGCATGTGCAAAAGCCGCATCATCTCCCATGGGTTGCTTTTTGAAATAATATTCCAATATGGAACCAACTCCCCTATCAACAATAAACATGATAACAGCGAATATCAATAAGTTTTTAAAAAATCGTAGCACATCTTTATTCATCAGAGAAAATTAAAATTGGAAGTAAATAAATTGTCCTCCATTGAAAACACCAATCATAATTAAAATCGTAACCGCCAAAGCATATCCTGTATATCGCACCACCCTGTTTTGATGACCAAATAATTTAATTTTTGGAAAAAATTCCTGACAAACTTCTGTCATATATAGTACTAAAATGCCAAATACACAATAATAGAAATTTGTCATTGGTTCACCAAGGTATACCCCATGCCCTTTTAAAGTAAACATGGATTTAATAATATACCATGAATCTCCTATCGTTCTAGCCCTAAAAAATACATTCACAATGCTTGCTATTGTAAATGGCACAGCAATTTGAAAAACAATCGCTACAGGTCCTAATGCCTTAACAATCCATCTTAAAGGCTTTTTAAACACTTCCTCTAATACCAGAAAACAACAATGTAGAAATCCCCAAATAACAAAATTCCAACTGGCACCATGCCACAATCCACTGATCATGTATACAATATACAAGTTCCGAATACGCATTAATACACCCTTTCGGTTGCCTCCCAATGGAAAATACAGGTAATCTCTAAACCAGGTGGTTAAAGATAAATGCCATCTCGACCAGATATCTGCAAAACCTCTTCCTATAAATGGCCTTCTGAAATTTCGCATGAGTTTGAAACCCATTACCCTGGCTGCTCCTATGGCAATATCTGAATAGCCGGAAAAATCGCAGTATAATTGGAATGAGAAAAAGATTGTAGCAATAAACATGGTAAGGGCCGAATGGTGCGTAGGATTACCATAAACCGCATTCACATATATTGCCAGCCGGTCAGCAATAACAATTTTTTTAAAAAATCCCCAAAGCATAATTTTCAACCCCGCGGATACCTGCTCATATTTGAAAGTATGTTTTTCATGAAATTGATGCAAAATATTCTGGGGCCTTTCTATCGGGCCGGCAACAAGCTGAGGATAAAACATCACATACAATGCATATATCCCAAAATTCCTTTCCGGTTTTTGATTTCCCCTATAAACTTCTATCGTATAACTCATTGCCTGGAAAGTGTGAAATGATAATCCAATAGGTAATAAGATGGACAAGTAAGGAAATGGGTTCTGCAAGCTAAAATCTCCCAAGATGGCAGTGAGGTTATCATTCAGGAAATTATAGTATTTAAACATGGCCAATACGCCAATATTTGCAATGAGGCTGGCTATTAAAAACCATTTTCGCTTTTTTCCATGATTTTTATCAATATAAATACCGGCAAAGTAATCTATGACAATTGTAAATCCGAGTATTAAAATATAAATAGGAACAAAAGCCATATAAAAATAACAACTGCTCATGAGCAGTAATGGCCATCGATACTTATGCTTTAGAATAAAATATAAGGAAGTGACAACAATGAAAAAGTAAACAAACAATAATGAATTGAAAATCATAGGCGATCTTTAAAATCCAAAAAGCGGCGCAAAATAATGAATCCGCACGCAATCACCAAGATTTCAACTATTTCTTTAATTCTTTTTCGAAAAAAATTCTTTTATATAACTCAGCCTTCTTAGCAATGATTTGAAATGCGCATTCTATTATAAATTTCTGATCCAAATATTTCTAAAACTCACGGGCTCACCATTATCCCCATGATCTTGAAGCAAAATAGATTTAGGGCCATGCGCTTCATAATAAGGTTCGCCTGACCAGAGCGTTTTTCCTTTCACTTCCACATGATTTTGAATAAGAATCCCATTTTGAAAAACAGTTACAAAGGCAGGTGTTTTTAACGTCTTGTCCGTATTGAAAATTGGGGCTGTCCAGATAATATCATAAGATTGCCATTCTCCGGGTTGTCTGCATGCATTCACCAGTGGTATGGATTGCTTATACAAGGCGCCACATTGACCATTTGAATAAGTAGGATTTTCATAACTATCTAATACCTGGATTTCATACTCTTCCTGGAGATAAACACCACTGTTTCCTCTTCCCTGCCCGTCACCCACCACCGGTAATGGCTCTTTCCATTCAAGATGCAATTGAAAATTGTTGAATTTTTGTCTCGTTTGAATACTCCCACTATTTTTCACAATAGTCATGATGCCATCTTTAACTGCACATTGTGCCGCCTGCCCATTTTCCAATTGCCAGGCATCCACATTTTTCCCATCAAATAATACAATAGCATCAGAAGGCGCCTGGCCAATTTCCCGGGCGGGCTTAACGACTGGTGGCACCGGAAACCAGACTTCTGTCTTGGCGGCTTCCTTCTCGGCGTCTGATTGCGACTGAGCATAAGATAAATTATGATATACCAAACAAATAACGAATGTTATGAATACTTTTTTCATATAAATAGATATTTAATTTTTCTGCTTGCTTTTTTTTTGTTCATATTCTTTTTTAAAATATTTACAGCAATGAGATATGCCACAAATATCGCATTTCGGTTTTCTTGCTATGCAAATATATCGCCCATGCAGGATCAGCCAATGATGCGCTTTATGTATCAAAGGTTTGGGTATATATTGAACGAGCTGTTTCTCAGCTGCTAAGGGTGTTTTAGCTTTAAGGGTGAGCCCAATTCTGGCTGCCACTCTATATACATGGGTATCAACCGCCATATTGGGTTGCTGTGCAATCACAGAAGTGATGACATTGGCTGTTTTTCTTCCTACACCGGGTAGTTTCATCAGATCTTCAATATTCATTGGCACTACCCCGGCAAAATCATTTTGTAGCATTTTTGCCATGGCAATCAAATGCCTTGTTTTACTATTGGGATAGGAAATGCTTTTGATATAGGGAAATAAAGTATCAAAATCAGTGGATGCCATACTTCCGGTATCCGGGAAATCTCTGAAAATTGCAGGTGTAGTAAGGTTTACGCGTTTATCCGTGCATTGGGCAGAAAGGATAACGGAAACAAGTAACTGGAATGGGTCCTGATATTTCAACTCTGTTTGTGCTATAGGCAGATGTTCTTCAAAATAGCTAATCACACAAGCATAGCGTTCTAAACGGGTCATGCATAAAAGTATAGAAAAAATAAACTGGTGAAGCCAAATATATTAGGCTTCCACTTTTTTAGCGGCATAATCCAGAATCCGCTGCATGGTTTGATTTCGGGGGGAGTACAATTTCGTTTTTTGCAACCTGGAGATAGTTTCGAAGAGTACATTAAACTTTTCCTGAAGTGCCCAGTTGGACTGAATATTATGCAAAATTGCTGCTGATTCCGTATCGTTTTTTTCCTTATATATGTACTGAAGCATATCTTCTAATGTAGAATTACCCATAATGCCAAAATTTGGATTGAAGTATATAAAACTTCATAAGATATTGGAGCAAGCGATACAAGAGTAAAAACGGCAATCCCGGTGAAATATTGTAAATGTCCTTACTTTTTTAAAGATCCACTGTCATTATCCAGAATAAATAAATCTTCATTATCTTTTTTCATGTAAAAATGTTCCCGTGAATATTTTTCAATAGCATCTGGGTTATTTGATAAATTCGCTAAAGTAGCTTTCGTCTTTTCAATTTCATTTTCATAATAAGCTTTCTTCGCTTCTAAAGTATGTAATTCTTTTTTCCTTTGCCATTGACCAATAAGGTTATTATGATCAGAAAACAACATAACCACAGCGAAAACCAATATGGATACCAGGTATTTATTTTTTAATCCATTAAAAATAAATCGGGTGGCTTTTTTCATTTATACTTAATCAGGTATAAAGATACATACAAAATCAACTGGTAAAAAAATTATCGGGCAAATTTTATCCTACCCTTTGGGTAAATGGCGCTTTGCCCCAATATTTCCTCAATGCGGATAAGCTGATTGTATTTAGCCAATCGGTCCGAACGGCTGGCGGAGCCGGTTTTTATCTGGCCGCAATTCAGGGCTACGGCAAGATCAGCAATAGTGGTATCTTCTGTTTCTCCACTGCGATGGCTCATGATAGTGGTATATCCTGCATGCTGTGCCATTTGTACTGCATTGATGGTTTCCGTAATGGTTCCTATTTGGTTTACTTTGATGAGAATACTATTGGCAATACCATTATCTATACCTCTTTTTAAGATCTTCGTATTCGTTACAAAAAGGTCATCGCCAACCAACTGGCATTGATGTCCAATCGCTTCTGTGAGCTTTTTCCAGCCTTCCCAGTCTTCTTCCGCCATACCGTCTTCAATGGAAATGATGGGATATTTATTTACCCAGGTTTTCCAGTATTCAACCATTTCATCACCGCTTAATTCTTTTTGGCTGCTTTTATAAAAAACATACTTACCATTTTTATACATCTCACTGCTGGCAGCGTCTAATGCAATACCAATATCAGTTCCTGCTTTAAAACCCGCAGATTCAATAGCCTGAAGGACCGTTTCAATAGCTTCTTCATTACTTTGAATATCAGGAGCAAAACCCCCTTCATCTCCCACATTGGTACTATAACCCTTTTTCTTTAATACTTTTTTCAATTCATGAAAAACTTCCACTCCCCAACGCAGGCCTTCACTAAAAGAATCAGCGCCGATCGGTACAATCATATATTCCTGGTAATCAATTTTATTATCGGCATGTACGCCACCATTTAAAATATTCATTAATGGCATGGGTAAAATGGTTCCATTGACACCACCGAGATAACGAAATAAAGGAAGCCCGCATTCATCAGCAGCAGCTTTTGCTACTGCCATGGATACGCCTAATGTAGCATTGGCCCCAAGCTTGCTTTTATTGTCAGTGCCATCTAATTCTATGAGTAATTGATCTATGGCTACTTGTTCATCCACCGGCATCCCCATCAACTTCTCATTGATGATTTCATTCACATTTTCCACGGCTTTTAAGACCCCTTTTCCTCCATATTTACTTTTATCATTATCCCTTAATTCCACGGCTTCATGTATTCCTGTACTGGCGCCACTGGGCACCGCAGCCCTTCCCAAAGAACCGGAATCTGTAATCACATCCACTTCTATTGTGGGGTTTCCTCTGCTATCTAATATTTGACGGGCATGAATATTTGCAATAAAACTCATAACTGGTAATTTTATTAAAATGAATAGATGTAAAGAAACAATGTTTTAGCAATAAAAAAAATAACGGAACCAAAAATTTATCCAAAAAATCACTTTGCACGAAAAGAAAAATGCCGCTGTGAAAAATAGCTGAAGGCCACCACAATAACAGTTGTTATCATTAATGATGGCGTTGGATACCATAAAAAATGCTCAACGAATATTTTCAATAAAATATAATTCAGTAAAACACAAATAATCACCACCAAGAAATACCGGAATAACCGTACCCTCCTGCGCAACAGCGACCCGGGAAATACAACGTACATGCTCAGGTAAAATCCTATTGGAAATGTGATAAAAAATGAAATGATGTAAGCAGCAATGTGCGGGCTGATGGTGATAAAGCCAAGATGTAATAATGCTTTCTTTAAAATAAAATTATACGTGATAAAATAGATCAGGATATTCAACGCCATATTTGAACCTCCACAAGCTGCATAACGATATGTTTGCAAAGGCATCCATTTGTGGAATAAAGGATAAAAGTAATCAACCGATTTCAGGATGGCAGATTTTAACCGCAGGTGAAATTGCTTCATAAATGGCGGCAAATTAACTGAAAAATGACAGGCCAGGTCATTATTTCTTCATAAAAAAAACAGAAGAAAAAAATTGTAAGCACAGTGCATTAGATTTGCCATGAAAAAAAGAATAATGGATCTTATTAATACGATCAAAATTGCTTCACAGGGTGCTATACAGGCATTGTATAAAGTGACTCTTCCCATAGAAGATATTTTAATAAATGCCACGAAACCGGAATTTGAAGGAGACTATACTATTGTATTTTTTTCTATCAGCAAAAAACTTGGTGTGTCTCCAATGCAGGCCGGAGAAACGGTCGGAAACTATTTTACATCCCAAAGGGCTGATTTATTTACGGAGTTTAATGTGATTAAAGGTTTTTTAAATCTCACCATTCATGAAAATTATTGGATAGATTTTTTACAAAAAAATGCGTTATCCGAAAATTTTGGAATACATCCGAAAAATAACAGGGTTGTAGTGCTGGAATATTCATCGCCCAATACCAATAAGCCTTTGCATTTGGGGCATTTAAGAAATATTTTCCTGGGATGGAGCCTCGCCGAAATTTTGAAAACCTGTGGTTATACCGTTTTTAAAACTTGCGTTGTCAATAATCGTGGTATTCACATTTGTAAAAGCATGATTGCCTGGAAACTATTCGCAAATGGTGCTACTCCGGAAAGTACACATACAAAAGGGGATCATTTTGTGGGTGAATATTATGTAAAATTCAATGATGCTTATAAAGAACAAGTGAATTCTCTGATCACATCCGGGAAAAATAATGAAGAAGCAGAAAATGAAGCGCCCATTATGTTGCAAGCCAGGCAAATGTTACTCGATTGGGAAAATGGCGAACCTGAAGTAATGGAGCTCTGGAATAAGATGAATAGCTGGGTTTACGCTGGATTTGATGCCACCTATCAAAAGACCGGCAGTGATTTTGATAAAGTCTATTATGAAAGTGATACCTATATTTTAGGAAAAGAATTAGTGAAAGATGGATTGGAAAAAAATATTTTTTATACCAAAGAAGATGGTAGTGTATGGATTGATTTAAGACCAGATGGATTAGATGAAAAAATTGTACAGAGAAAAGATGGTACGGCTGTTTATATCACTCAGGACATTGGACTGGCCGTACAAAAGTTTGAACAGTTCGGTTATGAAAAAAGTATTTATGTAGTTGGTAATGAACAGGATTATCATTTTAAAGTCCTGAAACTGATTTGTGAAAGATTATCGCTACCCAGTTCAGATGGAATCTATCATTTAAGTTATGGTATGGTAGAATTGCCTTCTGGCAAAATGAAAAGCCGGGAAGGCACCGTCGTAGATGCGGATGATATCATTCAGAAAATGGAAGAAATTTCACAACAGAAAACAGAAGAACTGGGCAAAGTGAGCGACTTTAATCAGGAAGAATTAAAAGACTTGTATGAAATGATTGGGATGGGCGCCTTGAAGTTTTTTCTATTACGTATAGACCCCAAAAAAAGAATGATCTTTAACCCGGAAGAGAGTATAGATTTTCATGGCTTCACAGGACCCTTTATGCAATATACTTATGCACGTATTTGCAGTATTTTACGTAAGCAGGGAACTGAGGAAGAAGAATTGAAAAACAAGCTGCCTTTGGAAAAATTGGAAAAATCGCTCATCATACAGGCAGAACATTTCCCGGCCATTCTTCAGGAGTCCGCTGACACAATGGATCCATCTAAACTGGCCATTTATATTTTTAATTTAGCAAGAACCTATAATTCTTTTTATGCGGAACATTCTATAGCAAATGCAGAGAATAACGAGAAAAAAATAATACGCTTAAAAATTTCTTCCCTGACGGCACATATTATTCAAATGGGAATGAAGTTGCTGGGTATTAAAGTGCCCTCAAAAATGTAATATTATTCCAAAGTACCTTTAGGCACCTCTTCCATTTTAACTTTAATCAACCCTTTAACAATAAAGTCAAGTATGGTAGCGCCTTTCCGCGAGAGGTCCACGACCCTGCCCTTTTTAGCCATACTGGGATGCATCCTGTCATTAATACGTACAATAATACTTTTCCCCGTTCGCAAATTGGTCACCCGAACCCAGGTATTTAATTTAAAGAAATTGCTTGCCGCTGTCATACCGGTTTGCCGGAATGTTTCACCAGTTGCAGTTTTGGATCCATCCAGGCTACGGCTATAAAAACTGGCTATACCATAAACGATTTTAGGGTTTTTGAGGGCAGTAACAGGCTTTGTTGAAACGACGGTATCCTTGTTTATATTCAATGCAGTGTCTTTACTTTTCTGCAAAGCGGTATCCGCCTTCTTACGTATTAAAGTATCTGCCTTTTTTTGTGCAAATGAATAATGAGAAAAAAATAAAATGCACGCAATAAAGAAAAATCTCCGCATTCGTTGATATTTTGTATTTTCAATTTACATGACTAAAAAAAGCATTTACCTAATTTTCTTAACGCAATTTTTACTTTTCAAATTTTCATTTGCCCAAGAGGCAATAAATGTGCCGAAGAACAAATATGGTGTACCTGTGATGGTACGTGAAGATAATTATTTAAAGATAATATCCAATGACAATGGCCAAAAAATGGTTGAGTTAAATAAATGGATTCCGGACATTGTGATTGATCTACGCTATGCTACTACTAATAATTTTATGAAAAGGCGTATGTACCCAGCGAATACAAATTACACTTTTTTAAGGAAAGATGCAGCTGATTCTTTATTGAAAGTACAACAAGCACTTCATGCCAAAGGATTTGGACTAAAAATATTTGATGCCTACAGACCCTATGCCGTTTCAGAAAAATTTTGGGAACTGATCCATGATGAGCGTTATGTTGCCGATCCGGCAAAAGCAAGTAATCATAATCGTGGCATTGCGGTAGATCTGACCATTGTGAATTTGGCGACCGGTAAAGAATTAGATATGGGAACCGGCTTTGATAATTTCACCGATAGTGCTCATCAGCATTTCTCGGCTTTCCCGGATGAAATAATAAATAACAGGAGATTCTTGACTTCTCTGATGACTAAATATGGTTTTGAACCACTGGAAACGGAATGGTGGCATTTTAGCCTGGTAACAAAGAAAACATTTTATGCAATGAACCTTTCTTTTGAAGATTTAAAAAATCTGCAATAATTTTTCTTTTCCTTTCTTCAATTGTTTTTTGTAAAAAAAGACTCCGATCTAAGCCTACCTCTTTAAGCCCATAAATTGGTCGGATACATTTTATCCGCAATTAATTTATTCAGGCTTTCCTGTACTATGGGTGCATCTTCTTTATAAGTCACTCCAAACCATTTGGATGTTGTAGGAATAACATCAATGACACCTTGCCCGGATTTAATGAAAAGATCTGCAATCTTTGGTACCAGGAATTCCGATTTCAATTCCTGGCCATATTCCTGAATAAAAATTTTAAATTCACTATCACATAATTGCAAGTAAGCAGGGCTGAAACAGAAAAAATTCATACTCACTTTAGTGCCTTCCGGTAATACATACTCTTCTTTGTTTTCTTCAAAAACAATCTGATCATTTTTGTAATAAATTTTTAAGCGCTCATCAATACCGGTCATTTCATTTTGTTCATTTACACTCAAAACACCTCTGCTAACACTTCCATGCTCACTCAATGTATTTTCCAACTGATACCCAATCACCGCAAAACGCCTGTCATTGCATCGATTCTTTAAAAAATCATAGGCTTTTATATACGCATCTTTTCCATAAAAGTCATCTGCATTGATCACTGCAAATGGGCCGTCCACTGCATTTTTTGTACAGAGAACAGCATGAGCCGTACCCCAGGGTTTTGATCTTTCCGGATTAAACGGATACCCCGATGTAAAAGAAGTTAATTGCTGATAGACATAAGCCGTTTCTATTTTTCCTTTGAGTTTGGGTTCAAATATTGCTTTGAATTTTTCGGCAAAATCCTCCCGAATGATAAAAACAACTTTAGTAAATCCGGCCTGGATGGCATCATAAATTGAATAATCCATTATGGTTTCACCGGCTGGGCCAAATGACTGTGTCTGCTTCATACTTCCATAACGGCTTGCCATTCCTGCCGCTAAAATCACTAATGTTGGTTCCGACATTGATAAAAATTTACAGCAAAATTAATTCATTTCAGTAAAATTTTTCATGTTAAATTCGTTTCTTTTTTCAGCTATCTCATGCGGGCAGATCAACGTTTCATTCATTCAATAAATTTCAAATCCTGTTTTAATACCTATCCCCTTTCCGTGGATATACTACGACTGGACCTGTTACATCCCGTAGTAAGTGGTAATAAATTTTATAAATTAAAAAATGATTTTACCATAGCCATTGAATCTAAAGCTGAGGGTATAGGTACTTTTGGCGGCGCTTTTTCCAACCATATAGTTGCCTGCGCTTTTGCCTGTAAAGAAGCCGGCATCCCTTGTACCGGAATCATCCGCGGTGAAGAGCCTTCAACTTATAACCCAACTTTACTTGATGCAAAGAACTATGGTATGCATTTGCATTTTGTTTCTCGTATAGATTATAAAGACAAAGAAAAATTAAAGAAATCTTTCAATAAATTATATTGGATCCCTGAAGGTGGTTATGGAAGACCCGGCGCATCAGGCATCAGCGAATTATTTGAGCAGGTTCCTTCTTTAAAAGAATACACGCATATCATTTGTGCAGTGGGCACCGGTACCACGATGGCCGGACTCCTAAACGGGTCATTAGAAAATCAGGAAATTATAGGTATCAGCGCCATGAAAAATAATTTATCACTTGAAAAAAATATCCGTGATTTACTTTCCCCAAATAAGAAAAAGATCTTGCCAAACGTATTGCACGACTTCCATTTTGGAGGCTATGCTAAATATACGGGGGAGCTTATTGATTTCATGAATTATATATGGGATCAATTTGCAATCCCCCTGGACTTTGTTTATACAGCAAAAGCTTTTTTTGCAATGGTTAGCCTGATGGAAGAAAATTTTTTTCCCGCCGATTCACATCTCTTATTTCTTCATAGTGGCGGCTTGCAGGGCAATAGGTCATTGCCTGCAAATACCTTACAATTTTAATAACAACAGGCCATTTATATTTGCGCATAAAATCCCCTCGGTTATGTTGAAAAAATGCGCCTTTCTTTTTTTATTTTTTCTTTTGATACATCCGTTTACTCATGCGCAAACTTATCTTCCTGATTTTTCCGTTACGGACCTCGGTAATAATAACATTCGTATAAGCTGGCAAAACCCTTATGGAAATGGCTGTATTCAATTGAGTGTACAACGTTCTTACGATAATAAATTTTTTACAACAGTCTTTTCAACGCCCTCACCTGAATTACCGGAGAATGGTTTTATAGATAAACGTACTACAAATTCTACCCTCTATTACAGGTTGTTTTATGTATTGGGAAACAGTACCTATTTCTTTTCCCCCGTAAAAATTGCAGGTGCCGGTTATGCCAATGACCCCATTGACGATATGCAGGATGATAAACAAATTATCACCGTTCGATTCGAAGACACGATTCTTTCTAAATTAAATTATTCGAGTTACATGCATTTTCGGGATTCGATCATCTCGCAAACCCGGGACAGTTTATTTACACTCAATGAAGATGAAGTATTACTCAAACTTTTTGATCCCGGTAGTACCTGGATTCCTTCAAGATATGTTTTTACCAATGCCAATGGATATGTTCAAATAAATCTTCCGGAAGCTGCAGTGAAGAACTTCAAGATCATTTTTTTTGATGCAGATGGGAAAAAGATTTTTACCATAAATCATGTCAAAGAAACCCAATTACTGATTGATAAAACAAATTTTGTTCATGCCGGCTGGTTCAATTTTCAATTATTTGAAAATGATGCTTTAAAAGAAAGAAACAAAGTCTTGTTGCAGAAAGATTTTTAGAAAATCATTCATCACCCATAGCGACTTCTTCCAGTTTTATTTCAAATACTTCTTCAAAATAATATTTCATTTTTTGCTTCACTTCATCTTCATTGATCCATCTGCCTAACTCCTGTTGCAGGGATGTCACCTGCTTATTTTGTATGCCGCAGGGAATAATAAAATTAAAATACTGAAGATTTGTATTGATATTCAAAGCAAGCCCATGCATAGAAACCCACCTGCTGCAACGAATACCCATAGCACATATTTTCCTTGCACGATGTGGATTTTGCGGATCTATCCATACACCTGTTTCACCTTTACTGCGATCCCCGGAAATGCCATAATCAGATAAAGTGCGAATCACCACTTCTTCTAACTGGCGAAGATACCAGCCTACATCCGTTTTAAACTGGGATAAATCAAAAATGGGATAGCCCACTAATTGCCCGGGACCATGAAAGGTAATATCCCCACCACGGTTTGTATGAAAATATTCAATACCTTTTTTTGCCAATTCATCTCCTGATATAAGCACATGTTGCTCATTACCGTTCCGGCCAAGGGTATAAACGGCCGGATGCTCCGTAAAAAATAAATGGCTGACGGGTAATAATCCGGTCTCCTCTTCAACCATTTTTTGGCTGACAATGTGCCTGAGTTTTCTTTCCTGCAGATCCCAGACATCTTTATAGGATTTCAATCCCAAATCCGTGAAATATACTTTTTTCATTCCCGGCAAAGATAAAACTACCCGAATGTATTTCTATTTTTACATTTTGAAATGAGGTCTTCTCCTGCAAACCTTAATTTTGCACACCATGTTGAATGAAGAAGAAAATAGCACCGATCAGGAAACAGGTGAAATGATCTATGAACGTAAATCGCTGCAGGTCAGCAGCGGACAGGAGCCTGTCCGTATTGACAAATGGATGCAAACGCAATTGCAGAAAACCAGTCGGAACAAGATCCAGCAGGCTATTCAAGACGGCTTCCTCACCGTGAATACAGAAAAAGTAAAATCTAACTATAAAGTTCGGCCCGGTGATAAGATTGTATTAATGAGTTTTACTCAGCCGGCATCTCTCGAAGTAAAACCCGAAAATATTCCCTTGAATATTATTTATGAAGATGATGACCTGATGGTGGTGAATAAACCCTCGAATATGGTGGTACATCCTGGCTTTGGAAATTATACGGGAACATTATTAAATGGTATTGCCTTTTATTTATTGCAACAAAACCCATCTTTGGATGAAGATATTTTACCCCGTTATGGACTTGTACATCGCATAGATAAAAATACGACCGGGCTACTTGTTCTTGCCAAAAAAGGCGAAGCCGCAGCGCATTTGGCTAAACAATTTTTTGACCATACCATCAGGCGAAATTATGTCGCTTTGGCCTGGGGTGATCTGAAAAATGATTCTGACACGATAAGCACCAAAATTGCGCGCCATCAACGTTTCAGGAAAATATTTGACGCCTATCCCCTTGAAGAAGATATAGGGAAAATAGCCATCACACATTATAAAGTACTGGAACGGTTTCATTATGTAACCCTGGTACAATGCACACTCGAAACAGGGCGTACACACCAGATTCGTGTACACTTTAAACATATCGGCCATACCCTTTTTAATGATGTTGAATACGGTGGAGATAAAATCCTTAAAGGCACGATTTATACCCGTTACAAACAATTTGTAGAAAATTGTTTTGAGGTCTGCCCCCGTTGTGCTTTACATGCAAAAACGTTGGGATTTATTCATCCTTCCACTCAAAAAGAAATGTTCTTTGAAGCGCCGGTCCCACCGGATATGCAGGGACTCATTGATAAATGGAAAAATTATACACAATGATTTGCAATCACGCAGATCTTCTTTATAATTTCAACTCAATCCCGGTACTAAAATCATAATTATATTTTTGAGCATTAGCGGCTGGTACCGCATCATAGAGATAGCTCCACTTGATATTGACAGATATTTTTTTACCCGTTTTAATATTTACATTCAAAACATTATAAATGCGGAAGTCGCTGATATCCGTGAATTTCGGCTGGAAGTAAGTCGTAGAAGTGATCTCCGTATTAGAGGATGGCAGGTATGTGACGGAGCCATAACTACTATTCCTGAATTCATTTAAAACATGCGGGTTATTGGTTTCTTTATCTCTTTCATACATCAATAATGCGGCTGCATACAAACGCACTTTTTTTGTACTGATTATTTTAAATCTTGGGCCGGTACCGATTAAAAACCGCGATTGAATATTAATAATTGCATTTTGCTGGATCTGAGAAAAAGCTTCCCATCGCACTTCTTTTCCCAATTTATGATTGTACCGAAAATGCAAAAAACCATTATCTACAAATGCTTTGCCATCACCTTTTAAAAAACCGTAATTACCGAGTAACAGGTATAAATCTTTTTCATTTTGATATTGTACATGCGCTCCGGCATTGACATAAAAAACCTTACTGCCAAAATCATTTAAAGTAAGGTTACCATTGATGCCGCCACTCCATACGGTACTGTCCCGATGAAAACGTTCATCCTCCATATTGACAACCTGTGCCTGTAGCTGTACTAAATGAGAAAAAATAAGCAATAGCACGAATAACAAATGTTTCCTGTTTTTCAAGATGTCCTGGTTTTAAAAATTAAAAATATAAAATTGTTTTCATTGAAATCAGGGAATGTATCCTTCCATTTCAATTTCCGGGAGTTCAAATGATCTTATGCTCCATTTCTTTTATCAAAAGGTTTCTATGCACAATTTGTGCATTGCATAGAATCATGGATCACTCAACAATAATTACCTTTACCCGCACAATAAAAGTATATGATAAAAATCGGCATATTCGGTGTTGGTCATTTAGGGAAATTCCACTTGAATAACTGGAAAGAAATGGAAGAAGTTTCCATCATCGGGTTTTATGATCCTCATGATGAAACGGCTGCTGAGGTGGAAAGTAAGTATGGCCTAAAACGTTTTATCAGGGCCGATGAATTAATGGATGAAATTGATGCCGCAGATGTGGTAACACCAACCGATAAACATTTTGAAATTTGCGAAATGGCCATTCGAAAGGGCCGCCATGTCTTCGTGGAGAAACCGCTTGCAAACACAATGCAGGAAGCAAGGCAATTGGTTAAAATGGCCAAAGAAGCCGCTATTAAAATGCAGGTGGGCCATGTAGAAAGATTTAACCCGGCTTACCTTGCTTTAAAAGACAGGTCTCTGAATCCCATGTTCATTGAAGTCCATCGCCTGGCCCAATTCAATCCCCGCGGTACGGAGGTGAGCGTGATCCTCGACCTCATGATCCATGATATTGATATCGTCCTCAGCCTCGTAAAGAGCGATGTGAAAAATCTCTATGCCAGCGGTGTTGCCGTCATGACCGACACTCCGGATATTGCCAATGTACGCATTGAGTTTCATAATGGCTGTGTGGCGAATCTCACCAGCAGCCGTATCAGTATGAAAAAAATGCGCAAAATGCGTCTCTTTCAAAAAGATGCTTATATCGGTATTGATTTTCTGGAAAAGAAAACAGAGATCATTAAATTGAAAGATGAGAAAGACCAGGACAAAGATTTTTCATTTGACCTGGAAACACCTCGTGGCACCAAAACCATTGTGGTTGCCAGCCCTGATGTACAGCCCGTGAATGCAATCTATGAAGAGTTACACGCTTTCATCCAGTCTATCATTCAAAACAAACCCACTGCCGTATCGGAGATTGACGGTTTGCTGGCCATGGAAGTGGCACATACCATTTTACAGAAAATCGGTAATACTCAGGTACCCTCATAATCTTTTATGCATCAAGATGTACATATTATTCCATCGGATCAAATAGACCAACAAAAATGGGATGCCTGTATTGATCAATCCGATGCTCCTTTGATTTATGCAAAGACCTTTTATCTGCATCACATGGCTGATGAATGGCATGGTGTGGTATGGAATGATTATGAATGTGTGATGCCCATTCCCTGGCGAAAAAAATATACCATTCGATATACCTACCAGGTTCCATTTATTCAGCAATTGGGCTTTTTTAAAAAAAAATCCGGATCCTCCACCAGGCCTTTCCTTGAAGTGTTACAAAAGTTTTGCCGGTATGGATATTATGCTTTCAATTATGCCAATAATATACCCACTCCGGATGCTTCCCTAAAAAATAATTACATCCTTTCCCTATCAACCTATGAGGCCATTGCAGCAAACTATTCATCTGACCTTTTGCAAAACCTGAAAAAATCCGTTCAGTACCAATTACAATACCATCGGGTTTCTTATGAAAAAGTCATTGATTCTTTTTATGAATTATATCATCAAAAAACGCCTCATGTCAGCAAAAATGATTTTTTAAATTTTAAAAAACTGTGCAGCTATTTGCATCAAACGGGAAAGATACATTGCCGCGAAGTTTCCGGAGCAAAAGATGAAACTTTAGCCCTGATCTTATTACTACAAGATGGAAACCGTTTATATAATATGATGAATGCAACTCCACTGGCCGGAAGGAAAATGGCTGCCAATCATTTCCTGATTGATAAAACACTGGAAGAATTTTGCAACAAGAACCTTGTATTTGATTTTGAAGGTTCTGATATTCCGGGTATTAAAAATTTTTATGAAAATTTCGGCGCCAGCCTGCAACCCTATGCCAGCCTGCAATTCAACAAATTGCCCGCACCGATAAAATATTTTACACCCCATTCATGCGGACGAAGTAAACACTGAACATTTGACGGCCTGTTAATCTACAATCAATTTTATCCTGCCTGTAAAATTCCCATTCATCAATAACAAATGATAGGTGCCGGCTGCTATACTGCGGGGTAATTCAAAATTCATGGATTGTATGCCCCCGGTATAGTCGAAGGTTTTTTCATAAACTCTTTGTCCATTGATGGAAGTTAAAATCAAAGTATATTTTCCGGCAGCCATTTGATTCATATCCAGTGTAAAATGTTTATTCTGTACCGGGTTGGGATACACGCGGAATCCGTTGGAATGGTTGTCGCTGAACTGAATATGAACCACATTGGTATAACTGCCGGTACCGTCTTTACCCCAAACTTTTACACGATAAAAATTAGCGCCATTCAAAGGTTTCAAATCCGTAAAAGTATATTTATTTTCAGGCTGGTTATTGTTCCTGGCTTTCACATTACCGATAGCTGTATAGTTGATCGCATCGCCGGAGCGCTCTACATCATATTTATCTATATTGATTTCATTCAGGCTTGTCCAACTGAGATCAACGGTAGGACCATTGACAGCCGCTTTGAGATCGGTGATGGTAACAGGCAACACAATGGCTCCCGGGTTTACCACAGAAAAACGGGTGAAAGAATCAATACCTGTTGCCATACCATTGGAATGCGGGCTAACGCCGATTGTATATTGCCCATAGACTTCTGTATTGCTGCCGGCGCCAATATTATTAATGATATCTGAGCCTTGTGCAAGAGATAAGAATCCATTATTCAATGGCTCAAAATTTTTCTGCACTAATGCACATAAAGTATAATCAAAACCGGGTAGTTCCACTTCATTTTGTGTGGTAGGATATGAACCTGTTGTCCGTTTTGTAAAAAACAATCTCATATTGGCTTTTCCCTTTTGTTGTGCTGTGCTGGTATTTACATACCAGATCCTGTTGACATGCCATGTTGTGGAAACGCCATTGACAACCGTTTTCCCGATATCTCCAATATTTACGATTACGGTATAATTAGCCGAAGCGCCCAATTGATTATTCAGCATCATACGGTTGGGTGATGGCGTTCCGGCCGATAATGCCGGTAAATAACTTGCTCCCACAGGAAAATAAGTATCCGTATTGGTAACATTATTAATCCGGAAACCCTGTGTACCAAGAAAAGGCGTATAGGCGGAAGCCCCATTGGTGATGGGTGTTCCGGCTGCATCGCAGGTAGCAATATAACTGTCTGTAAAAAGCCCCGAGCCTGATTCACCCAACCCGGTTCCGGGCATAGAAATTGCGCCTCCTTTTTCCCAGGTGAATAAATTTGTACCGGTGGTGATAATGCCTTTCACTAAAGTGAGGTTATTTTTTGTAATCACACTCCGGGACATATTCACCAAATTTGTAGTGGTTGTTTTGGATAATGTGAGGTTATGAAAATTAAAATCCTGGGAGCCATTTAATACGGTAGGCGTTGTATTTCCCTGCAAGATCAAAGTGCCTGAGCTGGTGAGCGTACCCGCTACCATTGCGGCCTGGTCATTGGTAAAACTTCCATCCAGGTAAAATGTGCCATTGTTCAGGTAACTGGCCCCACTCGTATTTTGGATATTTCCCTGTACATAAACATTCCCGCTGATATACATATTGCCATTATTGTAAACCTGCGCAACAAGCACATTTGAAATGCAACAAAACAAAAAACACCATGAAGGCTTCATCATTTTTTTAATAAGTAAATAAACACTCATAGTCAAAGAATTTATTTTTGTTTTCCTGTATTGCTTACCATGGCATTGGCAACGGCTAAATTATTTTTGGCCTGTTCAAAATCAGGCGTGTATTTTAAGGCTTCTTCAAAATGGCTCACCGCACTTTTTTTATCCTGTAAATCCAAATACGCTAACCCTAAAATATTATGTACGGCTGCTCTCATGGATACACTTTGTATTGATTGATTCTGCAAGCGGGGCATGTTGACTTGGCTACTATCATTTAAAGGCAAGGCATTGAGCACCTTATTTCCCGTAACAATAGATTCCCCAATCCGGCGTATCCCATATTCCATTTGAAGCAGTTCCATGCCATAGGCCGGATTATTCGTACGATTAAAGAGTTCATTAAATGCATTGATTGCTTCAATGGGCAATGACATGTTTTTAGCAGCAATCCCTTTGATTTGTAAACGTATTTCACTGTACCCTTTTTGAGTGAGTAAACGGTTTGCTAAAATATAGGCCGGGCTGAATGCATTGATCTGTGTATATAAAATGGCCAGGGTATCTTCATAGTTTCCATACTTCACAGAATCCATAGCAACCAGGTAATGCAAGGATTGAATGGCAGTGCCAAAATCATTGAGTGATAGTGCTTGTTGATAAATTTTATAGTGCAGAGCCGCTGCATCATTGGCTGTAGCCTGGGCATATACATCTTTGCTGCTGCAGCACAGTATGGAGAACATGAATGTGATATAAAGAATTTTTTTATGCATCATTTAAATATCAACATGAAAAATTGAGCTTGTTATTTCAAAAAATGTATTTCTTAATTTCCCTTTGGCGGAGCCTGAGTATTATTTTTTTTATCCGCAGATATTTTATCTATTATAAATTCATTTTGTTGCAGTTTTGAATTTTGCTTAGACGGGTCTATCGCTTTTTTCTTGGCAGGATTGGCCTTGTTGTTTATATCCAACTCGGACGTCTTCACTTCCATTGCTTTCATTAAACCGGGATGGTTTCCATTTGAGGCATTTTCTGCGGCTGTTACAGGGTAAAATTTCAAGCCGTCTTTGGTCCATTCCATACCGCCGGCATTATGTGCAAGGTCATTTTCATTAAACATAACATCTGCCATGTTTTTATCATAGTTTGATGCTAAGACTTCTTTGGCAATATCCTTGGAGGTAATATCTTTCCTCTTACCCACGGCTATCCAGGTAAACTCCACATTAGACGTACCAAAAGAATTATCGGCATTTTTATTTTCCTGTAAGCTAAAACCATGTTGGTCAGTGCTGATCAAATGAATTCCATTGCTCTCCCCAATGGGTGTAACCGTTACGGAAAGGTCTGACTCATCTACAAGTTGCTGAAAGTTTCGGTCAAAGGTTATTTGCGCTTTTCCATTGACCATTTTGCCTTTTCCATGGGCATAGATATCTGCTGACAACGATGATACAGTATAAGCAACCGTTCTTTCGGCACTTCCGTTGTCTATCAACTGAACAGCCGGCTTATTGCTATACGTATAACCATCTATATATAAGCCATATCTTTCCCCTTTAATATTCATACCATAGATATTCCCACGCACCCAGCCTCCCATGATACCGCCATAAACTCCTAAACCAAAACCTCCCGCGTTATTCTGGTTAAAGTCAGTGCCATTAGCAATAACATCTGTTGTTGAATAAACACCATAGTGTGTCCCCGCCACATTTCCACTTGCTTTATAGCCCAAACTACCCCATGCTGGCACAGTAGAGTGTGTAGTATCATAAATAGTCCCCAATACGCCTCCGGATCTTTTATCCCAACCAGTTGTACCGGCATTATTATATCCCATCACCTTTTCACCATACAATCCAAACTGGTAAACATCATTGTTATTACTGGAAGTCCTGTAATAATCTGCTCTGCCAAATACGCCATAACTGCCTGTAGTATAGCTTGTTCCAATCAAGCCACCTTTTGCAGCAGTGGGCAAATAAGCCCATAAGCCGGTTGAAGAACCGGTAAAAGCTCCACCGGAACCATTGGTTAAATATGAGCCGGTTAGATTATTCCCTTTACCCAACACTCCCGTGCCACTCGTATTGGTATTCATCCCATATACTCCAAAACCATCTGCATTATCGTTAAGGCCTAATACACCTATCCCTGTAGAGGTACTATTGCCATATACACCATAATTAGCGCTCCCATAAACACCAATATCCAATGTTGAATTCGATGCTGGTATAATTCCGCCATCTCCTATACCGGTGACACCGGCTCCAAAACCTAACTGATTGTAATCCCCATATACTCCACGCTGAAAAGAAGCGATATTATTATTGTATCCATATACACCCCTTCCATAGGCGCCATCACTTTCGCCATAAACTCCAAAACCTGTAGATCCAACATTATTCCCATATAAGCCAATACCGGAATTGGCTGTAGAATAACCAAATGCACCAACATTAGTACCCACTAAAGCTGCTCCGCTTCCATTCAATAAGAAGTTTGAATTGAGGCCCACATTATTACCTCCTGCATAAAGGCCGGTACCAGCCGTATTTGAATTTAATGCTACCACGCCATAGCCATTAGTAGGGCCTGTGGCATTGTATGCCTGTGCAGATGAACCTTTAACGCCTATGCCATTCCCATTGGTTCCTGCAGCAGCAGCATTCTGCCCCACAATGGCTGTATTGGCGGCTACCGAGGTGCTTACGGTCATTTGCTGCGCATTCACATAATTGGAATTGATGCCAATAAGACCAGCAGAACTGATCCGCATACGTTCCGTATTGAATGTGCGAATAGCGAAATCAACAGCATCTATCGTACCCAGAAAATTTGCACCCGGAGAAGCATAAGTACCAGGGGTAGTAGTATTATTACCCGTAAGGAGCCAACTCGTGTTTGTAGCCGCTCCATTTTGAACATAATTCCATTTTAAATTTGCCCAATAATAAATGCCTATACCGGAGCCTCCCGTAGTGGCTGCATTACTATTATAAACAAACATCCCATTAACAGCAACACCGGCCAGTCCCCACGTATTTATATTGCCAATAGAAATACGCGGAAGTAATATACCTTGATTGGTGGCTTCTATTTCCAGCATGGAGCCGGCATTTATCGTGGTGGGGTTATTACCCACTTTCATTTGGGTAAAGCCGTTATTTATCCCAAGGCAAACCATTAAAATCATGGACAGCAGGGCTTTTGACGGCAACACGGTTCTTTTCATGAAGCGTAAATTTTTGGTTATCATAATCAGTAAATATTAAAGTAAATCTATTCAGGTTGAAGAAAAAGGGGGGGATTATATGTTGAACAAATAAAGGGTCAAAAGATCTATATTTAAAGCTGACAACTTTAGAAAATAAAGATAAGATAAAATGTATTAAAAAGTGGATTTAAGATAAACTTAATAAAAATACCCAACCACTGGATGATGTTGAACCCGGATGCGGCGAATCCTTAGCAGAATTCCCGCTAGACTATTTCAAAGTCATCACCTGCATCAATCGTCTTTATCCACAGGCCGGATAATGAGCCTCAAAGTGGGGTCATTGGTCATAAAGGACCAGAACCAGCTAAAGGCAAGTTTTACCTTATTCCGAAACCCGGCAAGCGGTAAAATATGTATAAATAACCATATCAGCCAGGCAAAGAAACCTTTGAAGAAAATTTTGGGGAGATCCGCTACAGCCTTGTATTTGGAAATGATTGCCAGGCTGCCTTTATCATGGTAAACAAATGGCTGCATCGCTTTACCCGCTAACAATCGCGGAATATTTTTTCCCAATAAATTTCCCTGCTGAATAGCTACCTGTGCCAGTTGCGGATGGCCTTTTGGAAATTTATTATCGGTCAATTGCAAACAAATATCTCCGATGGCAAAAATATTCAATGTTTGTACCCGGTTAAATTCATCCACCAAAATGCGGTTGCCCCTTCCTATGGAACCTTCCGGTAATCCCGGTATGATAGCGCCGGTAACTCCGGATGCCCAAATCAGCGTATTAGTAGGAATTTCGGAACCATCACTTAAGGTCACCATACCATTTTGATAACTTTTTACGGCCGTATCCAGTTTAATTTCCACATTCCAATCAGACAATACTTTTTTTGCTTCCTCCTGTGATTTTTTACTCATGGGTCCGAGTAACGTAGGGGATGCATCAATCAGGTGGATGCGCATATCACCGGCATTTATTTCAAGATATTCTTTGGAAACAATATTTCTACGCATTTCTGCCAGCATCCCTGCAATCTCTACGCCTGTAGGCCCACCCCCTGCAATTACAATATTCAAATCTCTTTGCTTTTCGTCTAAAGTGGCGGCGCGGGTTGCTTTTTCCAAAGACAGTAACAGGTGGTTACGCAGGTTAATGGCATCCGTAATATTTTTCATGGGCATCGCATTTTTTTCAACATCCTTCATGCCGAAATAATTTGTTTGCGTGCCAATTGCTATTACTAAAATATCATAGCCCAGGTTACCGGTATCCGTAACAATATAGTTTTCACCGGGAAAAATGCGCAATAATTTACCCAGGTGAAAATGAATATTTTTCTTCTTCTGAAACATGCGGCGGAAAGGATAACTGATATTTGAAGGCTCTATAAATGCTGTAGCTACCTGGTATAATAAGGGAGGAAAAAAATGATAGTTATTGATATCAACCAGGGTTATATCGAGTTGCTTATCCCGGGAAAGTTCTTTAACGAGGTTCACACCGGCAAATCCGCCTCCGACAACGATCGCTTTTTTTTTCAAAGACATTTTTAAAATTTTTTAGATAAAAAATTTTAAACAAAGGTATAACAGAATAGTAAAAAGCCCGGCTGATCCATGTCAATGCTTTGCTAATCCTTGAAAGAAAAGCGGTATAAAACGTGTTGCCTGCTTGCAAGGAAATGTCTGTGGATTCTATCATCCGCAACATCCTTACAGACTAAAAGCCCTCTAACTCTTCAGAAATTTAAGAGCAAATACAAACTTATCCTGACACGGAAATCTCTATCCAAATAGAAGTAAAAGTCTGCCTGCTTTCTGCGTCATAAATCCTTTCAGAAAGAAAAGCCGCTATTACGCATCCCCGCGTATCTTTGCCGGATGAATGAATTGCCTAATATTCGCCATCAATCTTTCCAGGATATAGCCACATGGTTTTCGGAAAAAGGAGAAAAAAAATTCCGTGCCAAACAATTATATGAATGGATCTGGAAAAAGCATGCAAAAAGTTTTGAGGATATGTCTAACTTAAGTAAATCCCTGAGAGAAGATTTACAAAAGAATTTCTCTTTCCCGGCTTTATCCATACAGCAAAAACAAGTAGCCGAAGATGGTACGCAAAAATATAAATTTGAAACGGCAGATCATCACTATGTGGAAGGCGTCATCATTCCTACTGAAGAAAGAGTTACTGCCTGCATATCTTCCCAAATTGGTTGTAGCCTGAATTGTAAATTTTGTGCTACGGGATATATGAAAAAACATCGAAGTTTATTATTTGATGAAATCGTGGACCAGGTAACTTTAATGAATGCAGAGAGTGAAAAATTTTTTGAAAAAAAATTAACCAATATTGTTTTCATGGGTATGGGAGAGCCGCTCCTCAATTATAAAAATATGATCCGAGCTGTGGAACGAATCACATCGGAAGAAGGCCTGTTCATGAGCCCGCGCAGGATTACGGTTTCCACTGCCGGCATTGCAAAGCAAATAAAAAAGCTGGGAGATGATCAGGTGCGTTTTAAACTCGCGCTCTCCTTACATGCTGCCAATGATAAAAAAAGAAGCGCCATCATGCCCATTAATGATACGAATGATATTAAATCCTTAGTAGAAGCCTTGAATTATTTTTATCAAAAAACCGGGAATGAAATTACCCTGGAGTATATCCTTTTTCAAAATTTTAATGATACTCAAAAAGATGCGGAAGAGCTGGTAAAACTGTATCGCCAGATTCCTGCTGACCTGGTTAATATCATTGAATATAATCCCATAGATCAGATGAAATTCTCGAAGCCTAAAGAAGAAGCCGTTCAAGAATTTATTCAATATCTCGAAAGCCATCGTGTGAATGCAAGACTTCGCCGTAGCCGTGGAAAAGACATAGATGCCGCTTGTGGACAACTGGCCAATAAAAAAGCACATACGGCATAAATTTTCAATCCTGTTTTTAAACAGCAACAATTTTTATGAGCAAAAAAGCATTTGAAAAATATATAGCAAAACCGGTCAGTGGAGCGAAAAAAAAGGAAATGCTCCGCCAGCAAAAAAAAGCAAGCAAAGCGCTGGAAAAAGCGGAAGAAGAAAATGCACGTAAAGAAAAATTGGCCAAAGGAAAACAATACAAAAGAAATGATCCATTTGCTCCAAGAGGTACAAAATATGATCAGCCAAAGCCTGTGCCGCCGGTTCAAAAAGAAAAGAAAGAAGCAATAGAAAAGCCTGTTGATGAGCTGATGCCTTTAAATAAATTTTTGGCGCATGCAGGCATCTGCGGAAGACGTGAAGCTGCAGCGCTCATCAAAGAAGGATATGTTTCCGTCAATGGTGTGATCAAAGATGAACCCGGTTTTAAAGTATCTGAAAAAGATCAAATTCATTTTAAGGGAAAGAAAATTTTTATACAAAAAAACAACGTCTATATCCTCATCAATAAACCCAAGGATACAATCACCACCCGTAAAGATCCTCAAAACCGGAGAACGGTTTTTGATATCATGGGTGATGCAATTCCTGAAAGAGTATTCCCGGTAGGGCGGCTTGACCGTAATACGACGGGCGTTTTATTGTTGACCAATGATGGTGAACTTGCTCAAAAACTAACGCATCCTTCTTTTGAAATAAAGAAAGTGTATGAAGTAAAATTAGATAAGCCCCTGACAAAAAAAGATTTTGAAACTATATTGTCCGGCATTCACCTCGAAGATGGTTTTGTAAAAGCAGATGCTTTGGGATATACCGATACTAAGGATAAGTCCGTAATAGGTATAGAAATTCACAGTGGCCGCAACCGCATAGTACGCCGCCTGTTTGAGCGACTGGGTTACCAGGTTAAAAATCTCGACCGGGTTATGTTTGCAAACCTTACCAAAAAAAATGTGGATCGCGGAAAATGGCGCTTCCTGAATGAAAAAGAAATCCGGCTCCTGAAATACATGAATCAGTCTTTTCTTCGGGAAACGAAATAAATCCGAAAATTTCGTTTATCAAATTTTTAATACTTTGCTTTTATGCACCTTTCTCCCGGAAATATCCTTTTTGAAAATGAAGATTTTATCGTCATCAATAAACCCAGCGGGATGCATAGTATCCCGGACAGGGTACAATCGCCTTTTTCGCTGAAAGAGTTATTAAAAGAAAAGTATGGAGAAATTTTTACCGTGCACAGAATAGATAAAGAAACCAGCGGTGTCATCCTTTTTGCAAAGAATACAACATCCCATGCCAGTCTTTCTGCATTATTTGAGAATAGAGAAATTGAAAAATATTATCTGGGTTTGGTGCATGGACAGGTAGAAGAAATTGAGGGCAGCATTGATCTTCCGATTGCTGAAAACCCTATGAGAAAAGGGATGATGCGCATTCATGCAAAAGGTAAAGCATCCTTAACAGATTATCATGTCATTGAAAAATTCAGGTCTTATACCTGGGTATCTTTTCGCATTCATACAGGGCGTACACACCAGGTAAGGGTACACAGTGCGGCCCTAGGCCATCCACTCGTTTATGATAAATTATACGGAACCGAAGATCCACTCCTGATTTCCAGCCTGAAAAAAAATTATCACCTTGCTAAAAAGGATGAAACAGAAAGACCGATTCTTTCCCGGCTTGCATTACATGCCTCCAGTATTCATTTTGATTTGAATGGAGCATCTTATACGTTTGAAGCGCCATTGCCAAAAGACCTTAAAGCCTCTTTGCAACAATTGAGAAAATGGAATCAATAAAGTTTTTTATTTTTTGAGCGCACGGGCTTTTTGCAGAGAAGTAGATCCAAATTGTTTTTTTACGGAATCAATAGCGCCATACAATTTTGATTTTTTTTCACCATCATCAAACAAATTGGCATTTCGTATATGAGGTCGCAGATTACTCAATCTTACACCTAATAAGCGCACCTCATTTCTTTTCCGGTAATGTTTATGAAAAAGTTGAATGGCTATAGGAATGATCTCATCATCGAGGCAGGTAAAATCCATGGCGACTTGCATGGTCGTTGTTTCAAAATTTGCATAGCGAATTTTTACTGCCACACAACCGGACATTAATTTTTTTTTCCTGAGTTGGAAACAAATCTTTTCAGTCATCCGCACCAGATGGCTCAGTAAAAGCGTTTCATCCGTTATGTTTTCATGAAATGTATTTTCTGTAGAAACTGATTTTGAAACTTGCATGGGATGCACTTCGCCGGTATGGATGCCTTGTGCTTTTTCCCAAAGATCCAGTCCATATTTCCCCAGTGAATCTTCCAGGTCATTCACAGGTTTTTGTTGTACATCACGGATCATCAACAGACCCATGCTTTTTAAAACTTCCGTAGTGTGTTTTCCTGCACCCGGTATCTTTGAAATGGGAAGTGGCGCTAAAAATTTTTTTTCTTCACCGGGCTGTACAAATAAAAAACCATTTGGTTTTGCTTCATTGGTTGCCATCTTGGCAATCAGTTTATTTGTACCCAGACCGAAAGATATGGGCAAACCGGTTTCTTCGATAATCTCCTTTCTCAACATGACACACCACTGGAGTACATCAAAAAAAAGATCCATTCCTGTAAGATCCAGGTAAAACTCATCTATACTTGCTTTTTCTACAAGGGGCGCTTTCGCGAGAATCATATCTGTCACCCATTGAGAATATCTGGCATAAGAAGCATAATCGCCAGGACAAACAATTGCCTGCGGACACAGCAGCATTGCTTTTTGCATAGGCATTGCAGAATGGATCCCAAATTTCCGGGCAGCATAACTGCATGCGGCAACTACGCCCCGGCCTTCTTTTCCGCCTACAAGTACCGGCTTATTTTTTAATAAAGGATTATTGAGGATCTCAACACTTACAAAAAAAGAATCTAAATCATAATGTGCAATATATCGTTGCGGCTTTTTCATTCTCACAATAAAAATAGCCCAATTTATTGAACTTGATTACACATTGTCTGGATAAGGATTAACCAATCTTTTTCTTCAGATTGTTATCCAGTGCATCCAGGAATTCTTCTGTATATAAATAATCTTTACCATGCGTAACTTTATTCCCATGGATACAAACCGCAAGGTCTTTCGTCATTTTTCCACTTTCCACGGTTTCTACACATACACTTTCCAATGATCTGCAGAAATGAATGAGCGCATCATTGCCATCCAGTTTACCCCGAAATTCCAGGCCTCTTGTCCAGGCAAAAATGGAAGCGATCGGGTTGGTAGAAGTAGGATTTCCTTTTTGATATTCGCGAAAGTGCCGTGTAACAGTACCATGAGCTGCTTCTGCTTCCATGGTTTTGCCATCGGGTGTTACTAAAGTAGAAGTCATTAATCCGAGACTGCCAAATCCTTGTGCCACTGTATCACTTTGTACATCCCCGTCATAGTTTTTGCAGGCCCAAACAAAATTGCCATGCCATTTCAGGGCACTGGCCACCATATCATCAATCAAACGATGCTCATACGTAATGCCGGCTTTATCAAATTGTGTTTTAAATTCATCATTAAATGTGGCTTCAAAAACATCTTTAAAGCGTCCGTCATATTTTTTTAAAATCGTATTTTTTGTACTCAGGTACAAAGGCCATTTTTTACTGAGCGCCATATTAAAACAACTTCTTGCAAATCCCCGAATACTCTCATCGGTATTGTACATAGCCAGCGCTACACCATCCCCTTTAAAATCATAGACATGATATTCCTGAACCGTGCCATCTTCAGCTTCATAGCGGATACTTAATTTTCCTTTGCCTTTTGTGACAAAATCAGTAGCCCGGTATTGATCGCCGAATGCATGACGGCCAATACATATAGGCGCTGTCCAGTTAGGCACCAGGCGAGGAACATTTTCACACACAATCGGTTCACGAAAAACAGTGCCATCCAATATATTCCGTATTGTTCCATTGGGGCTTTTCCACATTTGTTTTAAATGAAATTCAGCAACCCTTTGTTCATCCGGTGTAATGGTGGCGCATTTGATACCTACACCATATTGTTTAATTGCATTTGCTGCATCTATCGTTACCTGGTCATCAGTTTCATCGCGGTGTTCAAGGCCCAGGTCATAATATTTGATATCTATATCCAAATATGGTAATACCAATTTTTCTTTAATGAATTTCCAAATAACCCGGGTCATTTCATCACCATCCAATTCTACCACCGGATTCACTACTTTAATTTTTTCTGCCATATGTTTAAATTTTAAGTACGCAAAAATATATGTTTCATGGATTATTTTTAGAAAGGAAAATGGAATATATAAAAATATAAAAAGGTTTCGGCTAAAGAAAATTCAGATGGATAATGAAGGCTGAAATTCCTGACAAAATAGCCAGGAGCATGGATTGGCAAATTTTTTGACCAAAGTGGTTGCAAATTAAATAATATGAATCAGCATACAAAACGGCATAATAAAGATCATTTTTCAGAAGAAAAGTCGGAAAACCAAAATCAGCCTGACGAAAATACAGCCTCAGAAATGCCAATACCCGAAGAAAATGAAGAAACCGTTTTTACGGAAGCAGAGAAATGGAAAAAAGAATTGGAAGAACAAAAAGCAAAATACCTGCTTTTATATGCTGAATTTGATAATTATAAACGCCGTACTGCCAAAGAAAGGCTGGAACTGGAACAAACTGCCGGGAAAAGAGTCATCATTCCATTATTGGATTTGTTGGATGATTGCGATCGTGCAGAAAAACTTCTCATGGAAGGAGAAAAAAACGGGGATCAGCATTTAGAAGGGGTATTTTTAATTTTTAATAAATTTCGTTCTATCTTACAAGCACAGGGATTAAAACCTATGGATAGCCTCCATGAAGAGTTTGATGTAGAAAAGCATGAGGCCATTTCACAAATACCCGCTCCTACAAAAGAACTCGTCGGCAAAGTGGTAGATGTGGTACAAAAAGGGTATTTATTAAATGATAAAATTATCCGTTTTGCTAAAGTGGTGATAGGCATTTAATTAATTATTACAACATCAAAGTTTCCTATTCACGATTAGTGCAAAATTTATGAAAAGAGATTACTACGAAATATTACAGGTGACAAAAACATCTACGCCTGAAGAAATAAAAAAGTCTTACAGGAAAGTGGCCATGCAATTTCATCCGGACCGCAATCCCGGGGATGCATCTGCAGAAGAAAAATTTAAAGAAGCTGCCGAAGCTTATGAAGTACTGAGTGACCCCGATAAAAAAGCAAAATATGATCGCTTTGGCCATCAGGCATTTGCCGGAGCCGGTGGTTTTCACAGCAGCAATGTAAACATGAATGATATCTTCAGCCAGTTTGGGGATATTTTTGGAGATGATGTTTTTGGAAGCTTTTTTGGAGGAGGCCGTAGTAGTGGCGGCAGGAAGTCAGCAGGCACTAGAGGAAGTAATTTAAGAATAAAACTAAAATTGAATTATGAAGAAATTGCCTCTGGTGTTACAAAAACCATCAAAGTAAAAAAGTACGTAAAATGTGATACCTGCCATGGTTCAGGGGCAAAGGATAAAAATAGTATGCAAACCTGCAGTACCTGCGGTGGAAATGGCCAGGTAAGAAAAGTTACCAATACTTTTTTGGGGCAAATGCAGACGGTTACAACCTGCCCAACATGCCAGGGAGAAGGCAGCACAATTACCGCAAAATGTACATCTTGTAAAGGGGATGGCCGCATTTACGGAGAAGAAATGGTAAAAGTAAAAATTCCGGCAGGAGTACAGGAAGGCATGCAATTAAGTATGCATGGCAAAGGAAATGAAGGCGAAAGAGGCGGCGCTGCAGGTGATTTACTCATATTAATTGAAGAAGAACAGCATAAAGATTTACAGCGTGATGGGCAAAATGTGGCTTACGAATTATATATAAATTTCACAGACGCCGTATTTGGTACAAACCTGGAAGTACCCACCATTGATGGAAGAGCTAAAATTAAAATTCCGGCTGGCACCCAAAGTGGGAAGATATTCCGATTGAAAGGAAAGGGTTTCCCGGATGTAAATAGTTATTCCAAAGGAGATCAATTGATTCATGTGAATGTATGGACTCCGCAGCATCTAACCCAGGAAGAAAAAGAAATGCTTGAGAAATTAAGCAAAAGCCCCAATTTTAAACCACAACCAGATAAAAATGAAAAAAACTTCTTTGATAAAGTCAAAGAAGCATTTTCCTGATACATTTCAAAACCCGGTTCTCCCCGGGTTTTTTTATATAGATTATCCTTAAATCCATATAGACACATATTCACTATCGGTCATTCTTTCTCTTTTTATCAAAATATGCTACCAATCATCAAAATATATTACCGTTCATGCTATTACTATGTACTATGTATTACATAATACTTACTTTTACAATGTAATTTATTTAATAAAGTACTAAATAGAAAAAAATGAAAAAGAATATTATAATCACCTCTGTTATGAGTGCATTCCTTTTGGGCATACTTTTTTTAACTCCATTAAAAACCATTTTTTACAAAGGAAAACCTGTTGAAAAGGAAGTAAACCTAAATATAGGTTTAGACAAAAGATATTCTCTTCCGGTATATGCAAATGCAAAAGCAGATGTACAAATAACCATTACCAAATGGCATGGCAAAAAATCTACCCTACTCTGGCAGAAATCCCTGAAAGATATTCAACTGAGCAAAAATGCCGGGCTTGAAAAGGTGGAAGCACAATTTATCACGATACCCACATCAGAAAAAAAGGATCGAATTGTGGTTAGATACCTGGTATCTTATAAGGATAAAGGAAGTACAGTGGAGTTAGCTTATTATGATGACCTCCCCAAAAATAAAGAGGATGCCACAGTAGAAGTCATTATTTAAAAAATATTGAGATTTAAAATTGCAGAGATTTTTTTAAAGGGTTTCATGATGAACAAAAACTATGAATCCATTTCTTACTTTTGTAACATGAGAAGCCTGAAATTTATCGTACTGCAATTTTTCCTTTTAATTAGCCCCTTCTTATTGAAAGCCCAGTCGGCTCCCCAAATACCCGGCAATCTGGAATTGCGGACTGACCAGGATTTCGAAGCCGCAGAGCCGCTAGTCATTGAATCTTCAAACTGGCTGAATACCACCAATCTGGATCAATATATTCAGGAAAGAAAAAAGGTAAATGAATTTATCTGGAAATGGGTAAGTGGTACACCAGCATTTACCATAGATATATCGGATGAACTGACCCGTCTATATGAAAATAATATTCAGTTACTAAGTATATTCTTAGCCAATTATGCCAGATATTATATTCAAAACAAATCGACTTTTACAAATGTAGCTGCCAGTAGGGAAGGCATCTATGCAATCATAGCCGTATATAATAAAGGCATCGGAATCAAAAAAACGAAGGCCATGGAGAAAATTGTACATTATACTCCAACGGAATTGGAAAAGTATATTGAAGCAAAATTTCCCTGATTTTCCTAAAAAAAACCTAATTTTTCAGAAATATTTTCAGTATCGTCCCGAAAAGTTTCTGTTAAATTTTTCTATTCCAATGCAAGCGCCTATCTTCGCGCTCCCAAAAATTATATGTCAAAACAGCCACTCATTAAACAAGACGGAATTATTCAGGAAGCATTGAGTAATGCCATGTTTAGGGTAAAGCTTGAAAATGGCCATGAAATACTGGCTACGATTTCCGGGAAAATGAGGATGCATTATATCCGTATTTTACCGGGAGATAAAGTGGGTGTAGAAATGAGTCCATATGATTTAAGCAGGGGCAGAATCATTTTCAGGTATAAATAACCTGTATGATTTGTAAGAAAAAATTTGAAAATTGATCATTCATGCAGGATTCAACCTGTATATAAAAAAAAAGGTATGAAAGTCAGGGCATCAATAAAAAAACGCAGTGCAGATTGCAAAATAGTCCGTCGCAAAGGCAGGTTATATGTTATCAACAAAAAAAACCCCCGCTTTAAGCAGCGCCAGGGATAATCATTTAAACACAAAAATTAAAGTTTTATATGGCTCGTATAGCTGGTATAGATTTACCAAAAAACAAAAGGGGTGAAATTGGCCTTACCTATATTTATGGTATTGGACGTTCCAGGGCGAAAGACATTTTAGATAAGGCGGGTGTGGACTACAATAAAAAAGTAAATGACTGGAATGATGATGAGCAAGGCGCTATCCGGAATGTAATTAGCAATGAATTTAAAGTAGAAGGTGCATTGCGTAGTGAAGTGCAAACAAGTATTAAACGTCTTTTGGATATAGCCTGTTACAGAGGTTTACGCCATCGGAAAGGTTTGCCGGTAAGAGGCCAGCGTACACGTACCAATAGCCGTACACGTAAAGGAAAGCGTAAAACCGTTGCCGGTAAGAAAAAAGCGCCGAAGAAATAATAGAACGGTATTCTCCGGAATACCATTTATACTATAAATCCTCGTTTTATGGATCGCCTAAAAAATGGCAGGAGTAAAACCGGGTAACCCTTCGGGGTTTAAAAAATAAATTTCAGATTACCTAAAAAAAACAAATGGCTAAAGAACAAAAAGGCGGTCAAAAAGCAGCCTCCAAAAAAAGAATTGTAAAAGTAGATTCCTATGGCGAAGCACATATCAATGCTACTTTTAATAACATCATCGTTTCCCTTACCAATAAACAGGGACAAGTGATTTCCTGGTCTTCCGCCGGGAAAATGAAATTTCGCGGATCCAAAAAAAATACACCTTATGCCGCTCAGACAGCCGCTCAGGATGCTGCTAAAATAGCCTTTGACGCAGGCCTGAAAAAAGTAGATGTCTATGTAAAAGGCCCGGGTTCCGGTCGGGAAGGTGCTATCAGGTCTCTTTCTCAAAGTGGCATTGAAATCGCCATGATTAAAGATGTGACCCCCATGCCGCATAATGGATGCCGCCCTCCTAAAAAGAGAAGAGTTTAAAATTTTTCAATAAATCAAACCCAAAAGGGTATTCTAAACAAGGGAAAGTTATTCATTTTAGATTTTTACCGATAGCTTTCCGACATTAAAAAATCAACAAAAATGGCACGTTACACAGGACCTAAAACAAAAATTTCCCGCATCTTCGGGGAACCCATCCTGGGAAATGGAAAATGGCTGACTAAAAACAGCAATCCTCCCGGAATGCATGGCGCTACGCGTAAAAGAAAAACTTTAGGCGAGTATGCACTCCAATTAAAAGAAAAGCAAAAAGCTAAATACACTTATGGTGTTTTAGAAAAGCAATTCCACAACACATTTGACAAAGCAGCCAGATTAAAAGGAGTTACCGGTGAAAACCTTATCCGTTTACTGGAAGCCCGCTTAGACAATACCGTTTACCGTCTGGGCATTGCGCCTTCCAGACCGGCAGCACGCCAATTGGTAAGCCACAAACACATTATGGTAAATGGTGAAGTTGTTAATATCCCTTCTTTTCAATTGAAACCAGGTGATATCATCAGTTTTAAAGCCAAAAGCGGTAATAACTCTTCATTAACCAGTTTCATCCGTGGTAAGAACAATAAATTTACCTGGCTTGACTGGAATGACAATGAAAAGAAAGGCACATTTGTAACTTATCCCGACAGGGATAATGTTCCTGAAAATATTCGCGAACAATTGATCGTGGAATTATATTCTAAATAATTGAAACCTTTTTCAAAACAACCGGCTTAAAACCGGAAATATAAAAACAGCTATATGTCTATATTGAATTTTCAAAAACCTGACAAAATTGTTTTACAAAAAGTAACTGATTTTGAAGGGCAGTTTGAATTCCGCCCTTTAGAACCGGGGTTTGGCTTAACCATTGGCAATGCACTTAGAAGGGTCTTATTAAGTAGCCTGGAAGGTTATGCCATCATCGGTATTAAAATTGAAGGCATTGATCATGAATTTGCTACGATCAAAGGCGTTACAGAAGATGTTACCGAAATGATCCTGAACCTGAAACAAGTCCGCTTTAAGAAAATTACAGACCAGGAAATCGGAAATGAAAAAATCACATTGAATATCCATAACAAAACAGAATTCAATGCAGGCATGATTGGAGAAGCTACTCAGCTGTTCCAGGTAATGAATCCGGATCAATTGATTTGTACCCTTGATACAACTGCCAGTATGCTCATTGAAATCACCATTGGAAAAGGCCGTGGTTATGTTCCTTCTGAAGAAAACAAAATCAAGGATACTCCATTTGGCTATATACCTATTGACTCCATTCATACACCCATCAAAAATGTGAAATACGCTATTGAAAATTATCGTGTAGAACAAAAAACTGACTTTGAAAAATTGATCCTGGATGTAGCTACAGATGGCACCATCAACCCGGAAGAAGCCGTAAAGCAAGCCAGCCGCATTTTGATTCAACACCTGATGATTATCACAGACGAAAACATCACTTTTGATAATAAGGAAGACAAAAAAGAAGATGTGGTTGATGAGCAGGTATTACAATTAAGGAAAATTTTAAAAACACCACTTGAAGATCTCGATCTTTCCGTGCGTGCCTTTAATTGCCTGAAAGCAGCTAAGATAAACTCACTCAGTGAACTTGTTCAATATGAACAGGAAGACCTGATGAAATTTAGAAATTTTGGCCAAAAATCACTTAGTGAAATAGAACAGGTTTTAGGTGAGAGAGGTTTACATTTTGGTATGGATCTGCCAAAACTCGGCCTTACTGACCTGGATCTTTAATCCTATATTCATTACAATTTTTAAATTATAAACAAAAGCCTTGCAATTCCTGACACGGTGCAGGGTATAAAACAAACGTCATGCGACACGGAGATAAAAATAAAAACCTGGGACGAAAAAAAGCCCACAGAGATGCGCTACTAAGCAATCTTGCCAGCCAGTTAATCGTACACAAAAGAATTACGACTACCCTGGCAAAAGCAAAAGTCTTACGTACTTATGTAGAACCACTTATTACTAAAACAAAAAAATCTTCAAGTAGTCTGGATATCATGCATCAGCATCGGGTTGTCTTTAGTTACTTACGTGATAAAGCAGCCGTAAAAGAATTATTTACGGTTGTAGGTCCAAAGATTGCTAATCGCCCCGGTGGTTATACCCGAATTTTGAAATTAGGAATTCGCGTGGGCGATAATGCAGAAAAAGCCATGATTGAGCTGGTTGATTTCAATGAAATCTATACGAAAGGCGCTGCAAAAATGGAAGAAGGTAAGAAAACAAGACGTAGTCGAAGCAGTGCTAAAAAGCCGGCCAAAACGCAACCTGTACCGGAAAAAGAAATTGCTGAAAGAATAGAAGAAAAATTAGAAACGCCTTCTGATGATCTTAAAAAGATTGAAGGAATAGGGCCCAAAGCAGCAGAAGCATTACATGCTGCAGGCATAGATTCTTTTGAAAAAATGGCTACCGCTACACCTGAATCACTCAAAGAAATATTAGATGCTGCAGAAGGTCACTTCAATGCTCTGGATACAACAAGTTGGCCGGAACAAGCTGCACTTGCTGCAAAAGGTAATTGGGAAGAACTGCAAACTTTACAAGATCAACTCAATGCCGGCAGAAAACAGGCATAATTAATTTTTGATAATAAAAAAACACCCGGGTAATATTCCGGGTGTTTTTTTATATGAATACTCAATCAGCCTTTCAAGGCTTTTTTCCAAGTATTATAAAAAACCATACCCCATTAATCATTCACAATTAACCATTAACCATTATTCCTTCACCATCTTCAACCTTACCACTTTTTCTCCCTGGGTTATTTGTACAAAATAGGCGCCCTGTGCCAAGCTGCGGATAATCAGTGTGGCGGTACTTACCTTGTCAAAATGCTGAGTGCTGATTTCTCTGCCCTGCATATCCATGATTTTGATAACAGACGCACTGTTCTTATCTAAACCTTTGACCGTAACGGTGCTTTTGGCCGGATTGGGATAGAGGGAAAGAACTCCGCTTTGTATAAAGTTTACTTTAAGTGTCTGACTGTAACTAACCGTACCATTCCGGGCATTTTCCCGGATGCGGTAATAGTTATCTCCTGCGAGCGGATTTTTATCTGTGTAGTTGTAACTG
>Ga0116193_1000034_pt1 | contig 140655 bp, 86 predicted proteins | sample AD_UKC115_MetaG_FD_89892 | JGI IMG/M metagenome (GOLD analysis project Ga0116193, IMG submission 89892) | Active sludge microbial communities of municipal wastewater-treating anaerobic digesters from Hong Kong - AD_UKC115_MetaG | ecosystem: Engineered > Bioreactor > Anaerobic > Digestate...
AAGGGAAGATATTTCTTATTCAGTTGAAAATAAATTTTTAATAAGGGAGTAATTATCTTCCAGAGTAAATTATATAGGTAAAGCCACATATCAAATTTTGCATTGGTTCTTCACCCCTTAATATACGCATTTAAGGGATTCTGTTCCTTTTGCGAATCTATTTAAAATTTTTATGATGCTTCTTCTTTGCCAACGCTAAAGAATCTTGCACCAGTAGTATCAATAATGTCTGGTGTAACAAATATTAATAGACTTGATTGTTGGACTTCTTTGGACTTTCCACGGAAGAAGAAGCCAATCAGAGGAATATCTGCGAGATAAGGCATCTTTTGGTTGCTATGTATCGTTTTATCCTGAACCAGACCACCTAGCACCAGTGTATCGCCATCGTGGACTACTACATTTGTCCATGCTGCTTGCCATGATGTTGTAGGTAAAACGATTTTTGTTGAACTTTCCACTGTTCCGACAATATTCTTTTGTTCAAACTCTTTTTCGCCGACTCGTGTGCGGACTTCAGGATTTAACCAGAGTCGGACCTGGTCATTATCACGAATCTGTGGTGTAACGGAAAGTGCGATACCAAAATTGAATGGAGTAAACTGGGGTTCAGAAATTACTGACTGTGTTTGTGAACCTCCAAATCCTCCTTCGGATATATATACTTCATTATATACTTGCGTTATGTAGTATTCTGTCTGAAAATCTGCAACCACAGCAGGCTTACGGTTCATCGTTGTTACTCGAGGTGCACTTAATAGTTCTGATTCTTCTAAACTATTTAGATAGTCGAATGTAACACTTAATTGGTCACCGTCAGCGTTATCAATAATCTTTGTAACTAAATTTAGAGTAGAGGCTGATGCAGCAGAGACAGAAGGATTAATTACTCCTGCTAAGGTTCCTTGAGTAACAGAATTTCTAATCACTGAACTACCATCTGGTCTGGTATAGAATGGAATTTCTTCATCTACTCCATCACCATTTATATCATAACTATATGTTTGGTCTGTCAAATAATCATTCTGACGGACTCTGTTATTTAAATCACTCAAATTACCTGACCAATTGAAACCAATTTTCTTCAAGTCTTGAACACGAACAGTTAAAAATTTTGCTTCAATACTAACTTGTCTTGGGGTCACATCAATTTGCCCAAGAACTTGCTCAAATTTATCAAGATTGGTTGGTGTATTAGTCACAATTAGCATGTTTGTAGATTCATTATAGGACATCTTGGATAATACTTCACCTGTATATGGCTCTTTAATAGGTGGTATTGCGTCAGCAAGAATTTGTAAACTCGACAGTGTTGTTTCTTCAGTTCCTGCTACTGCACCTTGGCCTAATTGTGCTGTTCCGGTAACACCACCGTAACCTGTTGCAGTTGTTCCAGTAGCTAAAGTTCCACGCGTGCCTAAACCAGTAGTGGCACCCGTTCCTGCTTGAACGATACCGATAGGACCTAATTCACCGACTTCTTGGTCGCTTATTGTATCAAACATATCAGAAATATTACTTAGAGAGGTTACATCTCTCCCTCCGTAACCACCTCCTCCGTAACCACCTCCTCCGTAACCACCTCCGCCATAACCTCCGCCATAACCTCCACCATAACCTCCACCATAACCTCCACCATAACCACCTCCACCATAACCACCACTACGATAGCCACCGCCATAATTGCCACCACCATAGCCACCTCCTCCATAACCTCCTCTACCATAGCCACCTCCTCCATAACCTCCTCCTCCGTAACCACCATAACCACCTCCTCCATAACCTCCTCCTCCGTAACCACCATAACCACCACCATAGCCACCTCCTCCATAACCTCCTCCTCCATAACCTCCTCTACCATAGCCACCTCCTCCGTAACCACCATAATTACCACCTCCACCATAACCACCACCACCTCCCATAACGCCGCCAAATGGATTCCTTAATACTAATTTAAATAAGATATCTGAACCGATGTTTCGTAATTCATAGAATCTGGTTTCTAATGCTTCGAAACTTTCTTGACGGATAATTTCAGGTTTACTAATCCATACGAATCCGGGCTGAACAGCAAAGTCCAAACCTAAGGGACGAAGTAATGCTTTTAATGCTTCTCTTAATGTAATATCTTTCAAACTAATATATGGAACGATACCGTCAGATTTGCTACCGTAATATGCTTCAGCAGATAATCCAGCACCGGGAGCTGTGCCTGCAATAGTTCCAAAACCACCTTGGGCTCCACCGGCACCCATTCCTGGCGTTGTTCTTAACCCTACACCAGGTGCGCCTCCAGTTGGCGGACGAAGACCGCCGGGCTGTCCCGGAGCAGTAGGCATTCCTAACATTCCTGGTTGTGCAGGCTGGGCGCCTCCTTGCTGGGGTTGTTGCTGTTTTGATGGTGGTTCTACTGCACGATTATCAATAACGATATTTACACCATAACTATCCGAAATAAATGATGTTATTTCACTAATATGTATATCTTCAAATTCAATACTTACAATTGAGTCCAATGCCTTTTCTAGTTCACTCACTTTTGTCACAGTAGCAATTTCTTCTTCTATTTCAGGGACTGTGAATCTATACGGCTTTATTCCGCGAGCATCTGCACCTTCCGGAAGTTGCTTTTGCTTTTCCATAAAGTCTCTGATTCTTGCACGGTCTTCTGTAACTACCTTTTCTGAATCTTTTACAGAATTTTGATAAAGATTAATTGTTGCTTGATGAAGTCCCTCACGGGCTAAATCGTTCTTTGGGTCAATTAAAAGTATGTTATTATATATTTCTACGGCAATATCGAATTTTTGTGCTTCCATATATCGTTGAGCATCGGAAAGTAATTTTTTTACTCTTTCTTTTTTTAATTCTTCTGCTGTTTTTTCAGGCACTTCACCAGGCATTGCTGGCTGGAAAGTTTCAAATGTTGTTGCAGTGGCTTCGGGTTTCTCCCCTAATGATAATTGAAGTTGAGCATTGCATTTTTGCTGATATACCTGTGCTTCTTTATGATTCGGGTCTAATGCAAGAGCCCGGTTAAATTCTGTAAGTGCTTCTCGATAGAGTTCTTTTTTATATAATCCAACACCTCTACGAAAATATGTTTCTGCACTTTCTTCTGAAGGGGGGCTTTCAGTAGAAATGGTTGTTGTGGTAGTTGTTTCTTGAACAGAAACAGGTGGAGGATTTCCTGAACTGCTCTCGGTAGGAGTCGCTTCCTGAACTGAAATAGGTGAAATAGCAGAGGTGTCTTCTGTACTCGTTTGTGCACGAGCACCAATTATTGTCAGAACAAACACGACTGCAAATAGCAATCCCATCATCATAAACTCATAATAAAAATTCTTATTGGTACACATTCGCAATTTTTCCTCCCGTGGTTTTTTGTTAGTAACCGTTTGGAAGTTTTTATTATACTTGTAATAATTATCTACTAAATGACTTGTCTTTTTCATTTTTCTTTCACCTTATTTTCTCATTTCTAATGTAAATCTTCTTCCATATTGTTCTGAATATATAATAACTGTTTTATCTTCTGGATTGATTTGTTCCAGAACAAACTGTTCAAATTCTTCTCCTTCATCATACCATTTTGTAGTAGAACGAGTGCGGAGTTGTGCACGCAATCGTTCGCCCACCTGTCGTATATTAAGCAGTGTGATTCCAAGTTCCTGAGGAGTAACTGCCTGGCTACCTTGTCTTTTTGTTGTTTCGCCTGCAAAATACCAGAAAGGATTTTCACGCCAAAGAGAAGCATAACTTCCTGGAATAGATAATGGCGGGGGTAAAGGCGGCATAGGAGGTTTGAGTTCATCGGAAACTTCCTTTTTTGGTGGTGAATAGTTTTTTTCCACAGGAGGTGGAGGAGGATATATGATTACATATACTCGGTATCCTAATATACCGACTAATACAAGTAATACAAATCTTTCTTTGTTCCACCAAAACCACATTCCTATTTTTTGTATTTTATTTAACATAATATCAATTCTAATTCATATATAAAATATTTCGTTTAAACCATTTCCATGTTTTTGCAAAGAAACCGGCTTGCTCTTCTGTGGTGGCAGTTGCTCCTGCTTCTCGTTGACGAATAGGTGCAGTTGCACCTATTTGTGCTTGATATTGGAGACGCATATCCTCTTTGGGAGGATTGTAATTTGCTTGTGAAATAATCATCTCTATCTGAAGCAAAGGCTCTACATTATAAGCAATGTAGGGATATTGAATTCTAATAGCATTAATATTGAAATATCTATCAGCCAATCTCATTTTTTCTTCTACGAAGGTAACAAAATCTTTCATGGTAATTGTGCAACGGACACCAAACATGTAAAAGGATAAAAGTTTTTCAAAATCTGGTAATTGAACAATAGGTGGCCATGCTACAATTTCATCAATACTTGCCATTTTAGAATCCAAAAGGAACTCGCACATTTTAATTCCAAAAGCGAGTTTTGCTAATTGTCCGTTGACCATTTGCTCAGTAATATTTAGACGAGATATTTCTTCAAGGTTGAGAACACCTAAGGACCGTCGTATGTCCTGAGGGAATAAGTCATATCGTCCCATTTTCTCACCGACTTTTTCATATAATTGTTGTATCATTTTTTGGGCTTGCTCTTCATACCAGAACTTTAATATGATACCTTCTTTTGGTGGGACTTCGTGTTCTGCCCAGTTGCTAACATTGAAAAATTTTGCCCTTTGTTTTAATGCTTCTTCCCAGGGCACAACTTGTGTCCGCCACTCGCGAATCAAGGTTTCTGGATCGGTCTGTGAGAAAGTTTGTTCCAAATCCATCAATGCTGCTTCATAGTTCTTTTTTAAATCTTCGTCTTTTTTATATTCCGCTAATTGTTTTTGTAAAAAGAAATAATAAATACCTGCAAATAACAAAAAGGATAGTAATAGGACAGTAATATAAATAAGAGTTCCTCTTGAGATAGTTATATTCATGTCCCTGCACCTCCTCCACCTGGATTTATATTTTGTGCAGTACTTGCTATTTCAAATTGAATTGTAATTGTGAAGGTAAATAGATTCTGGCCTGTGGCTGAAAATGTTGTTGCCTGCCTTGACTGTGGAGTAAATGCTCCTAACCGCTGTTGTCCACCAAAGGTTTCCATACCTGCACCACTAATACTCCAAATTTCTTTCCAGCTTTTTTGCTGTTGTCCACCAAAGGTTTCCATACCTGCACCACCGCTTCCTTGAAAAGCGGACTGGGCATTATATAATGTTTCTAATGGCACAACCTGGACACTGGCTTCAGAAAAGAGAACCTGTTTGCATCTCAACACAACCCCTTCAGGCAAAGTTTGAGATGCTTTTTTTAGATTCTCTACAAAATTTTTTATAACTGTATCTGAGGTTGCCAATCCCATAATTCGGAATCCATTTGCTCGTGGGAATTGCTGTGGTTGTTGAGGTCCTTGACCTCGTGCCTGTGGTGCAGTGGCTCCTTCACTTCCCAAAACGCCGCCGCGTCTACCTCCCATTCCCAAAGCACCAGTAGCGATTCCAGCCCCCAATCCTCTTGAGCCAATTCCAGGGAATCCGGAAATAATTAATTGAGTTGGTTGTCCTGGTGGAGCGGTGACACCAGGAATATTTCTTCTCGCTACTGCAGGTTGACCTGCTTGAGGAGACCGAATAAGTACTGTTTCAATATTACTAAACCATATTCCATCTTTATCTGTGCGAGGTGGTCTTGCAGAAATGACTAATGCCATTTCGTCTAACCAGAATTTTCTTGAATTTACTCCCCTATCAAGTGCATCAACTTTCTTTTTCAAAATTTCAATTTCTGCTTTGGCTTCGGCTAATTTTTGCATTAATGGTGATTTAATAGTCGGATTTTGAGCCACCTCTGGGTCATACATCGCAACATAGCGACGGAGTTCATCAATCCTCTGTTTTACCGCTTTATTCTGTGCGGCACGTACAGGAATTACAGATGCCATAATAAGGGCAAGTGTGACCATTGATAGTGCCCAATAGATGGCTTGCTCCTTTCTCCGCCGCATTTCAAGAATACGAGGAGGAATAAGATTTACCTCAAGTGCTGTTGTTTCCCAATTTCGAAGAGCAAGTCCTAAAACCACACAACTTCTCTCAGGATGTTGTGCTATTGTTTGTGCGTCTGGACCAATTGCAATTCCACTCAAGGGTTGAGCAATTCTAACATCAATTCCGAGTGCACGCTGTAAAAATGGAACAATATTCCTAAGAGCGCAACCACCGCCACATAAGTAGACACGGGTTACCTGTCCACCACCAGGAAGTGAACGGAAATAAGAGAAGGAGCGTTGAATTTCATTAACTAGCCGATTTAAGACTCTTCCAATAGCATCTCCGCCCTTACCATCAATTTGTGGATTCCCTGTGGGAGCAAAACCTTTCTCACATTTTATCTTCTCTGCTTCTGCAAATGGGATATTGAAAGCGTCTGCAATGGCTTGTGTAATATCATTGCCACCGATATTAAGTGTCCGCGTATTTCTAAAGATTCCATCGCGTTCAACAACGATATTTGTGTTCACTGCACCCAAATCAATTACAGCAACACATTCATTATGTGCATGTAATTCTCCGTTATACTTGAGCCAACTGTATGAAGCAAATGGAATAACATCTACAATGTCAGGTTGAAGTTTTAATCCTGAAAGAACAGATAAAAATTTATCAACAACATCTGTCTTTATTGCCACCATTAAGACCTCATAACCTCCACCTGCGGGCTGGTCAAGTATTTGGTAGTCAATTGCTATCTGTCTTAAATCGAACGGAATTTGTTGTTGAATCTCATATCTAACAATCTGGTCTACTTTCCTCTCTGAAACCGGGGGTAGAGAACGAACTCGAACAAATACAGATTGTCCCGGCACTGCTGAAATAAGTTTCCTTGTTTTCACTTTTGCCTGTTTAAGCAATTCTGCAACCGCTTTCCTCTGTAAATCCTTCTTCTCTTCTTCTTCCAATTGTGAATCATAAGGAATAGGCTTCTCATAATATTTTATCAATTGCAAGCCTGCCTTTGTTTTCTTCAATTCACAAAGTCGAATTGCAGAAGTTCCTATTTCGAGGACAACTCTCTTTTTTCCTTTTCGTGTAGTATATACTGACATAGTTAACTCTTAAAGTTTTCTCATTTTCATTATCGTATTAATATTTTATTATATCCTTTTTGTTCAAGTAAATTCTTTTCAACATTTCATTTTTTACACTTATAATATATACTGTTAACAATTATTGTATTACAAAAAAACTTAAAAGTCAAGAAAATTATTGACAAAAATAATTTATTTTTCTATATCTCCATTTTTTTATTATATTATTTTAATACATTTTTACTGTATATTACACAAAACAAACACTATAATAAAAATTATCTCTGTGTAGTTGTGGCTGATATAACATCTTTGGCACAGCGAAAACCATAATCAACACGGTCAGCATCCATACGGTCAAAATGGCGTCGAGCACAGCGGACATCGAATTTATCAGTCATAAAAGAGCCTCCTCTTAGGACACGATAAATTTGTCCATATTCTTTCCGAATAAATTGATTTCCTTCATATCGTTGATACCAATCGGAAACCCATTCATACATATTACCTGCCATATCAAAGCAACCATAAGGAGAAACGCCACTGATATAACTTCCTACTGCGGCTGGAGAATCAAGATTTTTTTCTTTCGAATTGCAATACGACTCAGAAAATTCATTGCCCCATGGATATTCTCTTCCATCTTCACCGCGGGCTGCTTTTTCCCATTCAGTTTCAGTAGGTAAACGTTTTCCTACGCGAGCGGCATAAGACATAGCCTCGTCCCATGAAATGCCTGTAACTGGATAGCGTGCTTGTTCTTTTGGAAAATTATAATCTGGGAAAACTTTTTTAAATTCTTCATTTGTCACTTCATACTTATCAATATAAAAAGCAGGCACAAAAACTTTTCTTCTTGGAGATTCATCAGGAGACCTATTATTTTCTCCCATAATAAATTCGCCCGCGGGAACAAGCACCATCCCCGGAGGAGTTTCTCCTTCTTTTAATACCAGAGTTATAGATTTTTCTTCATTCGGCAGAAGCACTACTTTTGTGTATTCTTCAAGAAATCCATCAGCGTTGGCAGAAATGAGATATTCGCCCGGAGAAAGACGCAATTGTAGCGGTGTTTTCTGTGTTTGAGGCACATTGTTAATCCGCACAATTCCACCTGTTGGTCTAGATAGAATATTTAGTGTTCCTTCCATTGGCTTTAATATATATTTAATTGGATACTGAAAATCTTCTCTAACTTCTAAATCTCCCTCTACGGGATAATAATTAGTCAAGGAAATTTTATAAGTTTTATGTCCAATTTCTACAGGATACCGAAAAATAGGTGTAGTTCCTATTTTTTTGCCATCTAAAAAAACCTCTGCTCCTGGTGGTTCTGTTTCAAAACTGATATAACCTTGCAATGGTTTTAATTCTAATGTGTATGTTGCATGCTCGCCTGGTCGAAGAAGTAAGGTTTCCACGGTCCGTTGATATCGTTCTTTTTTTAATATTACTTCAAGTGAACCGGGTGGAATGTTTGTTAGAGTTAAAGGGGTCACGCCTTTTTCTTCGCCAAAAATTACAACAGTTGCTTCCTGTTCAGGGAAACTATCAATGGTAACACTGCTTAACTCTGCTTGCTTTCTTTCTGAAAAACAGGATAAAAAAAACAATAAAAGAACCGAGCCTACTATCAATCCCTTTCTAATAACTGTATAATTTCGCATACTAATCAATAAAGACAATTACCTATTTTTATTATGTGTAATTAATAAATATAAAAACTATATTAATAATTTTTCCTAACTTTAAAAATATTTTACCTCATTCTCTTTGGAACATTTTTATTTTCTGTTCTTCTTTAGGTTGAGAAGGTGCAGTTAAAACTCTATTTACAGTTCCATCGGGCGAATATCCTCCTGTATCTCCCGGAGGTGGATATATTGTTACACTGGCTTTCGCCGGAGTAAAATCCATGACTTTGGCTCCTGTTACTGGGTCAATAAAGAATGAGCAGACTACAAAATCATATTTTACATCTCGTTGTCGGTAACCTTTATGTGGTGAACCTTCATCTCCTAATCTGTCTGGCACTTCTCCTTCTCCACATCCCCCATTTAATAATCCCGTATTGTTAGTATACCAAGTTATTTCCATATTTGGTTCTTCTTCCCCTGTCAATTCTCTTAATAAATCTTCTGGTATAATAAGTCCCGCAGTTTTCACACCACCAAGTAGCCTTACTGTTCCTGATGCAAGTAAATTTGAATCTTCATAAATTTGCACATCAAAGCCATATTCACTAATACCATAGAGTCCTGAAGGCAAGATACAACCCATGATTAATTTTATTTCAACACGATAATCACATGCGTCTTCCAATAATGGCAAAGGCACTCTTTGTGAAGAGCCAAAGCCCCTTTCTCCTAGATTGTGATTAATAATTCTCAGTGAAGCAACAGAAACATTTCTACACCGATTCCACCAGGTATCTGTTTGTAATGTTGTGTCAACTTCGCCCGCTTCACATGGATTTCTCCATATAGCGAGAGGGACTATATTGCTAATTGATTGCACAACTGAATCTGAAATTTGGTTTTGAAATAGTTCAGGGATATACTGAACATTTCCCGATTCATCTGCACCAATAAATGTAGCCATTAATAAAGAGCCACAATAATCTCTGTTGGTAATTATTTTATTAAGAGTAATTGAACCACCGCCAGATAACACGATAGGAGTGTTTTTATCCATGCTTTCACGATTAATAATCCAACCCCAACCCCCAGTAAAAAGTGAAACAGGGCTCCAGACCTTAGTTCCCATATTAAGTGCCCAGACACGAATTCCATATATTGGAACACACGGCTCCGGTTTTGCTGGTGACCGTGAAACACTTCTTATAAGTCTCCATTGTATTTGTGGATTATTTGTCCACTCGCCTAAACGCGGAGCAGAGGTAATTATTAAAACAGGGTCTCGCATCCACCATAATTCAAGTGCGTCTTGTTGCGTGACATCTCTCATGTATAGAAAGTTTCCAGACAAATCTCTTGCACCAAATCTCGTACGAATATGCCAATCAAGTCCAAAAACAAGGTTCTGCCATTGCCACTGGACTAATGCTGTTTGCCATGACTGAGTATATGCCGGAGATGGGTCTGGTGAAATTAAATAATTTACTACTGGATTTGCCGAATATCCTAATATGTATCCAATATCATTTAACAAATTTATAAAAGCACCGCCAAAACCTCTGTATGCTTCAAATCCCGGGAATATTGGACCGTTGGAAAGCAAATCAATAATAGGTTCAACTCCAGTTGCAGAAACACCTGATTGTTCGTTAATAAACCCGGACACTTCTACTTCTCTCTGAACTCCATCACATACAGGATAGGGGTCATAATAAGCCGCCTGTATAATATAGTCGAGTGTATCAGGCGGAATACCATAATTGCCATTATTAAAGAATATTTGTGCAGTAGGGACTGTTTGTTTATCCAGAGTTCCATCTGACCATGCCTTTGGTGCACGCATATAAGGTCCCCATTCTGGAGGATACCCAAAACCTGAGGGAGATGAAACATTGTCATCATCATCAATTACTAGTTCTCTTGCAGTAAAATCAAACAAATCTTCTTTCAATCGTGGGGGAACAGTATCCACAACAAATTCTGTATCAGAAGTTGGAAATTGCATTCGTTCTTCATCAATTGTTCCAATTCCCATTAAAATCAGGTCTACCCTTAAATAAATTCTCGCTCTACCATTAGTAGTAAAAGTTATTCCATCTGCGTCAGAGTCACATAATTCTTTGATGACAAAATTGCCTTCACCTCTTTGATTGTCTGCACCTACAATTGTTACAGGCATCTTTAAGTAAGAAGGAAGTTTTTCAATTTGGATTAATTGGTCTGTAGCATTAGTAATATTTGGGATATATTCCTCGGGGACTAAATACAATGTAGCATCATCCAGAGTATTATTTCCCCTGATACTGACCTCAATTGTAAATTCATTACCAATGCCAATATCTCTTGCTCTTCCTGTAATTTCGCCTGGCACAACAGGGCTCACTTCACAATATACCCATATTACTTCGCTTCCCATTATTATTACTTCATCTGCACTAACCTGTGTTGCAATAGTATCTCTACCTTCATTTTCAAAGTCAACAGGCGCAGATGAGCCAGAGCCTGTGCCTGAGCCTGAACTCGGACAACTAATAATAATATCCGTTCTCATTGGCAACGGGATATGAGCCAAAATATTGCTTCGAGTTTCTCTCGCTGGAAGAGGTGCAGATAATTTTCCAAGCCAGGGGCTATCAAGGAATGAAACATCAGCAGGGTCAAATATATTGGTTATTTCTTCTGTTGCACCTATAACATCTAATGGGTTGATAATGTTCCAACCACTTACAAATTCTACTGGCGATTCTCCATGTAATCCTCCTCCATTTCCCCAGATTAAAGAAGCCGTTACATAACTTGAGCCACCTATACTATGAACACCTATTCCAGAATTTGAGCGGATTGTGCTCTGGAAAACAGCCACAGTTCCACCATTGTTAAAAATACCGTCACCAGTGTTTCCATGTATAACTGTTTGTGCAATAGTTGCAGTTCCTCCTGACCCAATTTCAATGCCTTTTTCAAGTTGGTCTCCGATAAAGCATCTGTAGACCTTACTATTGCCACCTATATCCAAAATACCTATACTTCCTTTTCTAAGTTGTAGATTTTCTATACAAAGATTCCCTCCTGGAAATACTTGAATTAGCGGAAATTTACTCATCACAAATGCGATGTCATCAATCATAAATTTTGATGTATCAGACAATCTACAATTTTTGTAAACAAAATATAGAGTATGAGGATTTGGTGTTATCGGCAAGGGGATTTCTTCTGATTGCCAATCTCCTTCGTTCACGCTACTTGCATCCGTAGACCATGCAGGGGAACCACTTTTGGTATCCCAATAAACTTCTAATTTTGTTTGTTCAGGAGCACTACCCCTTTCAACTCGAATCTGGAACTGTAATTTTGTAGCGACAGGTGGAATATTTATATTATCCTGCCGGAGTTCGCGTATATCTAATTGAGGACTTGCCAATTGAGCATACCAGACACCAGCATGAGCATCTGAGGTAATGTTTTTAATAATTTGTTTTCCAATTGGAAGGGTAACCCATGGAGCAGAACCTGATTCAAAATCTGGATTTAAAAGAATGTTATGAGCACAGGGTTTATTATCTTCTCCAGGCAATAGGATTTTATAGCCGAGACAAATATCATCTATTAAATATCGCACTGGTGTTTTATTACACTCATTCGCTGAGACTTGAATCTTTAATGTATGAGGTCGTGCATCTATAAAAGGTAATATGTCATTTATTATTACGAGTGCATAATTGTTCCAGTATGTATTTTCTGTCGCACTAATAGTCTTAATATTCTGGTTATCAATCAATACTTCCAGTTTAGATTCTGAATCATTTGCAGCATCAAGAATCTTTAGCCAGAAATTTAGTTGTGGTGCAATTGCACTAAATCTTATTGCTCTAATACCTGTCTTTGGAGGTTCTGGCAAGATACATTCTTCTGGTAATGCAGGATTATAACAATGAATAGGTCCCATAAGTGAGGCTATGGGATTTTTATTCCAGGAGATATCCGGGTCTATTTCAAAAGAGGGATTTTGAATAGCGTTTTGATAACAGACCTCCTCTGGACCTACTATTGGGCCTAATCCACCGTAAGGATTAACACAAAAATCATCAAAAAGGATGTAGGAATCTATATTAGGTGAAAGGATACATGATTTTAAGTGTAGAGAAAAACTATTATCGCCTTCATTTAGTAACGGAGGAACCAGCCATCGTTCCACTTGATTCCAAACGCCACTCATAAGCGACCCTGTATTTTGAGAATCACATATAACTTTATCTGGGTTACTTTCATCGTTTATCCATACCTTAAATGAATCCTGTGAATAATCTAAGTTCACAGGTTTTACATAGAAGGAAATTTTTGCAGGTGGAATACCCCCTAATTTAACGCAAGTAGGTGCATTATGCCCTCCCGCAGGTGAAATAACAGTTGCTATATCCCTATCTGGAATAGGAGGAGTTGTAACCAATGACCATGAGCCATTATTACCTAACTCAAAATCGCCATTTAGGAATTCATTACCAGGTTCTGGAGGGTTAGGAATAGGAAATGTTCCAACTAAAAAACGAATGTCATCAATTGAAAATATTGTTGTTTTAAAATCAGAACTTGTTGGAGTTTCAGCAGAAGGAGTAACCTCACTTATTATATGGAACACATGCTTAAGACCATCATTTGTTAATCCTACAGGCACTTTTAATAGAAGGCGTTTATAATTTTCATGCATAGGGACCAATGATGGATTATAATATTTGAGAGGTAGAGGTTCCATAATACCTGGAACATTCTCAATAAAGACCTGGTCTGGTTCTATTCCGTTATCGAAAATAAATCTTAACTTATCATCTGGTTTTACGCCAAAAACCTCTGTCTTTGCATATAATTCTATCCATACATCTCTTGGCTCTATTAACGAAGGACCTAACATTATACATCTATCAATTGGAAAACCCACCGGGTCAGGTTCTATTGACCAATTACCGACACCGGTCCAACCCGAACATGCAAAGTCATCAAAATCTCCACAATAAATAGGTATCTCCGAAGTAATCCCACAGTCTAAAAATACACGAAAGTCATCAAGATATACTTTATTTACACCTGTTCCTAATTTTGAGATTCGGACTGTGACAGATGGAATATCTCCTGGATTAAATTGTCTAATTAATGTTGTAATATCAAATGATTTTGTGAACCAGGTCATTGGAGAAGCAAAAGGGTCTAAGGGAACAACAAAGGTTGAATATAAGCCTCCCATCTTTATATATATTTCTACTCTATCATCAGCGTTTACTGGGTCTCCATTCTGCATAATTTCAAAACGTAGTTCTGCATTAACTAACGAAGAGATTTCAGGCGGAAGTTGTGTGAAAAATGGAAGTGTATTTTCAACATAAGTTAGTCCGGTAGGACCTATCCCGGGAGGAAATAATATAGGTTGAGTAAAAAAATCATCAATACCTATTAAAACTGGTGTGACTGTTATATCCTGCCAGACCTCAGGATAACCTATAACTGGACATGTATCCTGGAGCAAAGGAAATGTAAAATCTTGCTGCATCTGGTCTGGGTCTAAAGTTCCTTCTATCCCTTTGAACAGGGCTAAATGAGTTGGACTTGATGCCAATGGATTTTCCTCAATAATTGAATATGATGGGTCATCTGGGTCAGGTGGGTCTATATTTATAGACCAATTATTAGAACCCTGTTCAAAATCACCGTCAGGTATAATATCCTTATATGTATTATTACCATCAATAATTATATCTGTAGGTAATGAACTAGTGGTAGGGGAACTGCCGACAAGAGTAATTGAACGATTGACATCAATTGGCTGATTAATTTGATATGAACCCGGTTCAATCTGAAATTCTGTTTCCGTTGGAGAATCTTGAATAACCTGAACAATATCATCTCCGGGTGTTATAACCCTTTGAGCACTTAAATAGGATGTGAACAAAAGTAGAATGAGCAAAGCCGAAAAGGTTAATGCTACTAATTTTCTACCATAGGGAGTATATCTGGAATCCCCCTTTCTCAACTTCTTAGACCACATGTTTTAATCCTCCTCATATCGGGCTACGGGCACACTCCGTTCATATATAATGCTTGCTTTTGCTTCTGACTGCACTACAAATTCTTCATTTGTTCGATAACTATAGAAACCATCCCCATTTGCATCCACACCATAACCTGATTGAACCATGGTAGTTATCTTAAACACATCAGACCGGAGACTGATATGGTCTGCTATGGATTCAAATCGTGGCAATACATCTCCCACTCTGCCGATATAATCTCCACTTACACTTAAAGGCGACAGGTATTTTGAGCCAACAGTATTTGATATTTCTAATGGTGAAGAATAGTATCTACCATCTAAATGTTCAGGTCTATTTTCTGCTAAAAGGTAAGATAAATGAAGAGCAGAGAGAATATTGCCGTCTGAATTATTCTCATAACTCGCATTAACACCGGGGATTGGATTAGTTCCATACTCGGGATTACCTAATGCCTCATCTTTGGGAATAGATATTGATGGATAATAGAAATTAGGTAAACACATAGAGGAAGCAAATACCCTTCTCTTTGTTCCATCAGTGTAGGTATACGGTTCCACTGTGTTTGCATTTATCTTATGAAGAGAAGTCTTGGATGGGGCTAAAACGATATGAGTAAGGAAACACGGAGCATCCCCCACATTCCTTATTCTCAATGCTACAAATCTTTGTTTTACTGTAATCATCTGGGATTGCCAGCCGGCTGCGGCTTGCTTCCCATAGGATATTATACCATTTTTATTCGGTTGATACACAACAACATCTTCAAGATTTCCAGTACTATCTACTGTTCGAAACCAGTCGTCTGGATGAGTCAAGCCTGTTCCTGCATTAGAGCCAGGATCCCTTACTCCCCTTGTTTTGGCTGGGTCTGTTATAACTTCGAGGGCTAATTTAATTATGGTTGGGTCATAATCACGATTAATCCACAACTTTCCAAAATTGTTAGTATACAAACCAGAGGTAGGAGTCTGACTGTCATACTCCCTTAATCGTTTTAATTGTGCTTCATTCACCACATTGATATAGACATAATAATCCCCATTCTCGATTCCATCATTTGCATCCCAGATAAACAAAGCCTCAGGCCGATTTTGTTCTGTGAGATATTTCCGATAATAACTACTTGCATAAGCAAAAATTCGCTTTTGCATCCCCCAACGCTGAGCAATATCATTTGCATTTACTCCATTCCTGCCAAAGGCACTATTACCACTTATTAGTGCGTCTACATTGAATAATACAGGGTAAGGAGTAGTAGGATAACCGCCCCAAAATGAGCCATCAGCAAATCGTGGATAGGTATAATTCTCATTATCAAACATAAACAAGAATAAAGGTGCCCATGCTTCCGGGTAGGTATTAGTAGTTAAATCGAAATTTAACACATCTTCAAAATCGGCACCTGATGGGAACACATCTGTTTCATTGGGATTAGGTCTTATTGGGACAAAATCGGCTGTCCCAACGGTAAGCACCTTCTCCGATGTCGTTAGCATTGATGAGGCGCCTTTAATCACTCTACTCAACTCATTTTGCCCTTGAAATTGACTGGCAAGGACATTTCCGCTTGTCCATACTTGACGCCAAAACGAACTTTCACTGGGGCGATAAAAGGTTAGATTTTGACGACCTAAATCGAAAAGATACCTATACGCAGGGTCATTTAGTGCTTGACGCATTCTATAAGAAGAATAGAGATATTGCTTCTGCACAGGTAATTTCATCTGAGCAAGTGTTCCAGCATAGACCGTGCCTAAATTACGCCTCGGCTGGATGTTCCAATATGGATACATAAGCGGAACACTTTTCCCATTAATTACAGGCACATTCGGTAATGAATTTGAGAAATAGTCCTTATTTTCTAAATTAATTTCTGAAAAACTTTTCCCTAATGGATTGCCGTGGTAACTATTAATTACAAAGGCAATGTCTCTTTTATCTCGATAACCCTTATTATTGGTATAACCGTATAATGGGAAGTTGTTCGGAGTTTCCTCGTTTAACATTACATTAACTATCTGTTCTAAATAATTTGAAGATTCTTCCCAATCATCATAATAACCATCGGTAGCCTCCCAGCGATTGGACAAGCCAAAGCGGTCTCCACTGAGTTCAGGATGTTTCCGATTTAATGAGCGATAAAAATCCCAGAGCATATTGTCAGGAGTCCACCAGGACGAGGAAAAATTTGCATTCAATTGCATACCGGCTGGTGCATGTAGAATATCATCAATTGAACGGTTTATAACATCATTCTCATTGTAGGAAACACCGTCTACAAGATTGCCCTTTTCATCATACAAGCAGACTACTACGCAATCACCGGGATTCCATCGCCGTTCTACGAATGCCTTCCATTGAGGCGGGTCATCATCTGTTCCAAAATAATAAGCAATAGTTTCGGGTTTATCCGTATGATAATTAAGTTCTACGGTTATATCATCCGGGTCAGTTGGGTCATATATAAAATCAACAGGGACATTTCCTGCATTTACAAACATATTTTCCAGATAAAAAACAGGCAACATCCCTTGTTCATAACCGCCATATCCATAAGTTCTGCCATTGTTATAATCTCCCAATCTACCTTCATCAACGCCTTCGCTGAATAAAAGTAGTATAGGGTTATTTCTCAAATCATCTTCATTCTCATCAATAAAACCATTTTGATTATTATCAATGCCATCACTTACCTCTAATGGCCACTCATCAATAAGCCCATTGAGGTTATTATCAACGCCATCCCTTTCTAAAGTTCCACGAACATACCCCCCTGTCGTATCAGACCAATATCCCCCATCTCCATCATTATCATATCCATCGTGTTCAGGATAATTTGGCAAGATACCTCCTTGCAAGACTAATTTTGCAAGGGAATCAAGGGTATTAATATCATCAGTTTTTTGTCGTTTCGTATGTTCGCCATCAATTAATGGGAATTCCACCGAATACAAAGGAACAATCCTATCCCATGCCTTATTACTGCCTGAAAGGGTAAAATTCATTTCATTAGGTGTGCTCTGTATATCAACATCGGCTGGATTATCTCCAGTTGCTCCATTGCTATCATAGTCAATAAAATCTGCTTCTAACCCATTATTATAAGCCCTACGGAAAGCATTATCTGTCGCATTAAAACCGATAAATGGGGTGGTAATATATACAAGAGGTTCAAAACCAATTGCTTCATTGTTGATAGGAGTAACACCACAAACACCAATACCATTTTTCTTAATCCATGATGTAGGATTCATATCTGAATTCTGAAAATGGTCAAATTTATCACCGACAAAAACTGATTCTGAAACTGAATCAAAAGTTAATAATAATCTACCTTTTGGAGCAATAATATATCTATTATTTACATTATTGTGGTCTTCAATTTTTGCGGTAACTTTATATGGGTCTGAACGAGAATCTGCCTGGTCTCTGGGTATGCCTATTTCTAGGGTATAACCTGTCAAATCTATAGGATTATCTGAAATGTTGGTTAACTCAACATATTCATGGTCAGGCTCTTGACTGAAATCAAAGAAATTTATTGCAAAGGTATCACCTTCATTTGAGTCCTCTATCCAAAATGCAATACACAATTCATAATCGTTAGTATTATCTCCATCATTCGGAGTATAGTTCGGAACAGTGACAGTAAATGTTTTCCCATTCAGAGGTTGTTCTTCAGGCAATATTCCATCCAGCCAATAATAATCGGGTATCGGGTTTGAGGGGTTTGTTTCTAATTGACCTGGCAAAAATACCATTCCTGTTGGTTCATCTCGTGCATTTACGCCAATCCATGAATCTTGAATTCTCTGAAATACTGAGTTGTCATTCACATTTACCTGTTGGTTAGGGTCAGGGTTAATAACATCATCTATAATGGATGGCACTGCCAATGTATCATCTGTCAAATTGTCAGCGTTATTAACATTCACCTGACAATATTTAATTGCATACTTAATACTCTTATTATCTCCTCTAACTAATGTAGGTTCTCCTGCCTCATTTTGGGTATTAATCATCAAGTAATATCTTCCCGAGGGCAAGGAATTTGTTGCACGAATTCTAAATTCAATTATGTTGGGTCTTAAAATAATTTCCCCTGTTTCGGGGTTCTCATATTCATAATATTCACGATTTGCCACAAAATAATTTTGCTTATCAAAAGTATTGTTATTTGCAAGGTTCCAATAATTATCATTCATAGTACCACTCATAGTAACCACATCTGCGAGAAACAGAGGAATCCCGGGAGGATAATCATTTAAGTAACTATTGTAGGCACTCTGATACACAGGGATTTCTGCTTCTAATCGTCGAACTGGTCGTACCATAAGTTCTGTTACTCGAATAGATTCTACACCTGCCACGGTATAACTAATTGTTCGGAGGTCACCTAAAGGTGCGGTCCCTTCTTGATTAACTCCATTTTGCACCCTACTTGCCCACCAATAATCATTAATTGCCCAGGAGATATTTCGTTCTCCTAATGTGTTTTTGATATATTGTTCCATTTCACGAAGAGGGAAATTGGTAGGATTGTGTCCTTTTTCATAACCTGATAAAGTTGTTGAATTTTGGCTAGGTAAATAATGCAGTTCTTCTTCTGTAGTAAGAAGGTCTGGATATTTTTCTGTGGTTAATCTTGTCTGGGTAAGGTCGTTATCTCTCAAATCGTTCAAATTTACTGCTAATTGCATCACTTTTAATATAGGGTCAACAGGGAAAGTAAAGTCCGTTGTGGTATCCAATGCAGATATAGGCTCACCTAATTCGTTATAAGAATTAAATAAAAATCCTGGTTCTCCATTTCCTATTGGAAACCAGGTATTCCATTCATATTCATAACTTCTTAATCCCTGAGCAAATAAACTGGCATCTTTCATAGAGGAATCATCAATTATTGGGTTTAACTCCCTCCATTTAATGATATCAATACTTGAAACAGGTTTTTCAGAAAGTAGAATTGTTGAAGCAATCTGTGCAGGTGGTGCATAATTAATATTTACAGGATTGATACCCCGCAACAAGTTTCCAAACTGTCGAATTTGTGTATTTTTAGATAAGCCCAATGCCGTAATTGTGGGTTTTATTTTCTCAAATGATGTAGAACCAGGGCCTGCGATTTCATCTAATTCGCTTATCTGGTCATGGGTGCTAATTATCCTATCACTCAATTCACCTGCTTCATCAATTTGACCATTACCATTATTATCAACTCCATCTCTTTCTGCGATTTTATTTTGATATGGAATAATAGACTGGAATTCACCTGGTTCATCTATACCTTCTAAAATTCCCAGTAAATCGCGAACACCATTATCTATGATTCCATCGCCATCATCATCTAAACCATTTGTTAATAAGAGGAATGCATTTGCATTGTCGTCAACCACACCATAACCGGGAAAAGCCGCATCATAATATAAGGCATTATTGCCAATATTTAACTTATAATCATCTTTCGTGCTATCTATTTGCCCTTGCGGAGTACCTGTTAAAAGGTTCCATAACTTTCGCGGGATAATATCACCAACACGGGGTAAAAATCTAGTTTCTAATCCGTATCCTATAAGCCATGGCGAAGAAAGACCTGGTTCAAAGTAAACTCTCCTTAACTTATTGGCAAGAGAAGGATTTGGTGGGCTAAAATTAAAATCAATTGGATAATGTCCACCTGCAATATTTAAATTAACCTTTTTACTTTCATCTTCAACATATACAGCCATTCTTCCGACGAGGTCACAAACAGGCTCGCCGGTATGGGTTATATGAATATATGGAATAAGTCTCTCATAATTCAAAGTTCTATTAACACTCGCTACATAATCTTTATATTTTCCTGTTTGTGGATACACTTGAACGCCGGGTAAAAACGAATTTCCTCCTGCTGCAAGAAAATGATTTATTTCAACAAAACTTGCATTTCTTGTAGCACGGAATTTTATTGCATCATTTGTGTTCCAATTACCCGGCATTGCATACTTGGCATAGCGATAATCAAAACGAGCATCATCTTGATTTACCTTTGTTCTGTCATAAATAGGTGCTCCCTGATATGTTCCTGAACTCACAAAGCCTTTCAATGCGAAAGGAGGACCTGGTAATTGGATTGGCTCATTTTCATCTGGGTCTTTTATTGTAAAGAAGTCTGTCAGATTGTTGGGTCCAATATATGCGTAGGTATCAAATTTATTTACCAACAAATCATAATCATTATCCAGGCAATCTACATCATCTGGCGTAATGACCTGTCTACCATTAGGAGTAATTACTTCTATAGAAGAAGGCAATATCACCTCAAGATATATCAGATTCCCATTTTCATCAGGAACCATATCATTGCGGTCTATAACCCCATCTGCGTTCCAATCTACCTTCATACGCAGTCCGGGTAGCGGTGCGGCAAGAAAAGCCTTTTGCTCGCTGTTGTCATCTATACCCCCATCACAATTATTATCCAATCCATCATTTCCACCCCAATAAATAAAAGGAGCCGTTTCAAAGACCTCCTCTGGGTCTGCCTTACCATCATCGGATTTGTCGGTAGGGTCATATTTGAATAACTGTTCACCAGAATTAAAAAAAGGACCTATTTCCTCATTTATATTATTGTCAGGTGCTTCATCAATTAAACCATTCAGGTTATTATCCAATCCATCGTTTAGATTATCTCGCACCTCACCTGCGGTGTCATAAACCAGTCCGCTGAATATTTTATCGCCTGCCATAGGCAGCCAGACCGCATCTTTATAACCGTCTCCGTTTAAGTCAACATCTGCCCAGGCATTTACCCACTCCGGCGTATATAAACTATCGCTCTCATAATGTCTTCCATATTTATCCTGACCTCCAAAAACTGGAGTTCCATCAGGATAGCGAACAGCACCAAACATAGATGGGAGGAGGAAAGGAACAGAGTTCCTCGGCAAATCTCCGTCGCGTGTTATTTCACTTAATGTTTCCGCATTTATATTTAAACGATAATACAAATAACCGGAACCTGTTCTTTGCGGAACGATATCCCATTGTGAAGGATTAGCCCCGGGCACAATTAATTCCGCATTCAAGTCATACAAAACAGGGGCATTATATCCTTCAATACGCGGATAAAAAAGCCATTCTCGGCTTCGTGGACCATTGTATAGCAATTCGGAATAACCATCTGCAAAACGCACATACAAAAATCTTCGTCCTACTGGTAAACCTGTCATATAATCACGCAGATTAGGAAAATTTGCCCATAATCGCGATATATCAACATGAGGGATATTTCCTTTGAACTGGAATGTAGCCCGAAGTTTAAATCCTCTTATCCCCGACTGCCTAACACCCCAGGTTTTCCCTGCAATCCAGGCACCATTGAATAGAGAACGCCATGCATGGTCAGTAGAAGAGGCAAAAGGATGTTGTTCCACATCGTTATTCAATACGGATATGGCAATATTCATTGCACCGCGTAAAAGTTCGTCTCCCTGTGCCTGCCGCAGAGACATTTCTGCTGAATATAATTCCCCCCTTGTTACAAAATAAAATGTAAAACCAATTGCGAGAAGAATCGCAACAATCCCGACAGCCAGTACCAAAGCCGCGCCCGTATTTACTTTTCGCATAAGTAACTTACTCCTAAAAATTCTAATAATCTTTATTCTGAAAAGTTTTATTCGGAACAAAGTTTATTAAATTTTACGACAGATTGAGTTGTTTAATAAAATTTCTTTACATTCCTGTGTGCATACTCCTGGGTTGAGGAGTTCGTAGCCCACACGGAACATCAATAGATTGACTGAACCAGCGCCTAAAATCAGAAACATTGGGCTGCGGCTTTTCGGAACAAATCCAGGCACTGATAGTTATTCGCACAGGTAGTCGTTCAAAGAAAACTGTTGCAAAAGGCGATGTTTTACTTGGGTCCGTTCCTTTCATTTCTGTCCAGAGTCTATCTAAAAATGCTGTAAGACAGTCTAATTCTGTTGCAGAAGGATTGTTCTCTGGCAGAGTAAGGTAATGAGAAAAAACAGGAATAGTCCGTATATCGTTAAAATACATAGCAGTTGTATTTTCTTCTGATTGATATGAAAATAAGCAGCCGGGAAAAAGCAAATCTGTGGAAGTAGTTAATCCTCTGGCTTCATCTATCCAATATGCATGTGCACCAAAGCCATCTGCAATAAGATAATCTATAGGGTTTAATCCCTCTGCCTGCCAAAAATTATATAATACAGGAGTGCTTAAAAAGGCGGCTCTTCTTTCTCCGCCAAATAATTGGAACATATACACCTGGTCTCGCCGCGATATAAATAGGTCATAACTCCACACATAAGGACTCAAACCCATTACACTTCCATTACCACCAATGGCTTGCCTGTTATAAGGAATCTTTAATAAATTATACCATTCATTACAATACCTTACCGGGTCATACATCTGCATAAGCAGTAGTCTTAATTCTGCCTTGCGAATGTTTATAAGGTCTCTAATAAAATCTGTTTTTATCGTTTGATAGTTTGGATTATCAACATAATTTCTTAAATCTTTTACAATATTTATTTCTGGTGTTTGATTTTCAACTGGGCTAACCATGCTAACCTCCGTCTGGGTCCCTACTCCCTCAACAAGGAAAGCATGCAGTAATGCTTCAATACTTGTATTTTCATTAAAAGGGTCATCTACATCATTTATATCAGGTTCTGGCAATTTTATTTCTGCACCCTCTGCTGAATTATTTGGTGAATATCTCATTTTCATATCTGCAATATTTGTCATTCCGGATTCTTCAATACGAAACAGTGCCATCGGTTGAACAAGAACACGATATTCATTTTCGCTGTTTACAAGTTCACTGAAAGGGACAACTTCAGGAAATAAGTTTTCTGCTCCAACTAATGTATTTAATGTATTTTCAATATTTTCTTGATTACAATATCCCGGTAAATTTTCACTTACACCGATTGGAATATTCACTAAGATAATCTTTTTCTCATCTAAATTGTGTGAAATTGCATAGTCTTTTGAAGTAGATAGAATAGGAATTCTATTAGCCTCTTTTTTCATTTCATATTCTTTTCCTATTCTTTTTACTACATCGGCATCAGCAGAAGATAAAGGGAGCCATGTTTCAAAAGTGGGGATAGAAGGGCTGGGTGCAAAGAAGTAGGTGACTCGCCCTACCTTACCATCTTCCAACATTGTTAAAAAAGTCAAAGCATTAGGGTTTCCATAAAATTCGATTTTTTCCCCACGATTTGCAAGTGTGCATGCACGTTCCAAATCCCGGGCAAGCATTTCCATTGAGGCTCGGGCATTCCCATAATTCTCTTTTACCATATACCCCTGATGAGTAGTCTCAATTGCTGAAACAAACATAGTCACCAAGCCTGTAAGAATAATTGATAATATTGCCATTGCCACAAGTAACTCTACCAGCGTCATGCCATAGCGGACATTATTCATTCTTTGGTAGGCTGTCAAATATTTAATTCTATTGTTCGGTAACATAAGTGACGAACCTTTCTTCTCTACCATCATTTAAACGAACCTTAAAGGTGACCCGATACAAATCTTTACCTATAGACACTCGTGAAGCAGACGCTCCATAATACTGGTAAAGTTCATAAGCACTTGCAGTAGTATTTAACATCTGGAATGAATTATCTTTAAGCCAGGAATTAAGTCCTGTGGAAAGGGCTCCATTTACTCGCACCCGACTCATTTCTGTGCGTGCCAGGTTTGAAATATTAGCATCCGCAGCAGAATTTAACAGTAACTTTTGAGCTGATGGAAATAGAGTGAATACAGCTACCACTCCACCTGAAATAATTGCAAGTGCAATAACTATCTCCAGAAGAGAAAAACCTGAGATTTGGTTTAAATTAACAGTTTTAAGTTTTAAAAGTTCTTTCTTCATAAGCCTGTTTGAACCCTGCCAGTAGCGCGGTATAGGTTTAATAAACTTATTCTATGTGTAACCATTTGTCCTTGAAAATTTGCTTGAACTATAACTGGCTCTGCATTTGTAATATCTACAAATCCAATTGTGTATCGTTCCTTTGTCTGGCCAGCAGGCAATAATCTACCGCCTGGACTAAAAATGTGAGCAAACCACTCCGTATTCCTTTTAATTTCACATTCGTCACCATTATACGCCGCAGATGCAGATGGACTATCTTGTAAATTTAAAAATGGAATATTCACTATTCTCAGTCCCAACAAATCCAATTTTGCAACAGGTGTAGGCAAATTATTCCCGCACTTATCTATCAACGAGTATAAAATTGGAATCGGTTCTATTATTCCTTCCAAATTTCTAAAATCTACAAGAGTAAGGATTGTTCCTCCTTCAAAATTCATATATTCTCCATACCCCGAGCGGGATTCAATAGGAACATAAAAACTACTCCAACTCTCAGGGAAACCAAATCTATTTCGAATATCATCGAATCCTTCGTTGTTACTTCTACTAATTTCATACATTACAGATGCACCCACTAAGGCATGCAGGGTAAAGGAACCAGTAGTAATACCATGTTCCCCTGCTACATTTGTCAAAGGGACGGGAACATAGTCATCCTTATACACCACTGCTGTATTTACATGATAGGTTATAGCATACATCCGTGCTACTTGCATAATCTGCGATAATGAGCGCGCTGATTGTTTTACAGGGTCAGTTGCATTTTTATAGAAACGAACCATAGAAGGAACAACAGTTGCAATTAAAATACCCAAAATTGCCATCACTACTAAAAGTTCTACTAATGTATAACCTTGTTTCTTCTTAAACATATCCGAACACACTTATTCATTGTTTAAGTTTAAAAGGGCAATGTATGTAAACCATCTTTCCCATACATTGCCCTTTAATTCAATTCTCAAAATCATCAACTATAGAAACGGAACCAACTCTGACCCGGATCCCAATTGTTAATATCATCTCCACCACCCTTATATTCAGTGTCCTGATTAGGATAATTTACAGAACCATTATAATGGTCTATAATTTTACCTTGTTCAATGCTAATAAAACTCGCATCATAAATAGCCTGACCCGAAATCATATTAGCACCATTTGACCAGATATACGCTAACTTTCCTTTATCCGCAGGATAACCAATTATTATATTTTCACTTGTTTCTGGGTCTATAACAGTATCATTGGGGTCAGGAGGGTTATCTCCGATTGTAAGAGAATCAATTCTTCCACCTGATTTAGTTCCTGGCAAATTTTGTGCCGATGCTTCTAATATATAAATACGGAATGGAATAGGACCATTTCTCGGTGACCAGGGACCTGGGTAAATGTTATATAAATTTCCCCATGGGTCAACAGCAAGGTCTTCAAGATAGCCAACTCCCAATCTTCTTATCACATCCGAATTTAGAACTCCGGAATACTGTATTCCTAAATCCGGGTCTACTCTACCGTCCAGAATTCTTCTGCCCTCTCTTAGCAACGCATATAATGTGTTGGTATACAATTTTACAGCAGATTGAAATTGATCGCCGTTCATAATACCTGATGGACCTACCCCTAAATAATTTCGAACCGCATCAGGGTTAAACAAATAGTTCAAGTTCTGGACATTTGCATCTGTAACCATTTTGGTCAATGCAAGTTCAATTCCTTTAATGTCTCCTAATGCGCGTGTGGCTCTACCCCTTGCAATATATCCGACCACATTCGGAACGAGAATAGCAGCAAGAATAGAGATAATTGCCATCACCACCAGCAGTTCTACCAGCGTAAATCCTTTGTTTCGTTTCATTATGTCTTCCTCCACTCAAGTTTTTGTAGACGATTTATTCTTATCGTCCTGTTTGTTATAAGTTCCAATGAAAGATTCACCTTTCACTGTATTTATTATACCTTAAACATGACATTAGTTTCCGTTTTTTTCATACATTTATTGTTGTGTTCCATTAATGGTGTCTCCGAGTGTGAATATTGGCAAATATAGGGATATAACGATGAAACCGATTATACCACCTAATATGACAATAATCATTGGTTCCATCAACGCCAGCATCGCTTCTACTGCTGCTTCTACCTCTGCATCATATATATCTGCTACCTTATTTAACATGGAGTCGAGACTGCCAGTTTCTTCGCCAACATCTATCATGTTTACCACCATTGCAGGAAAAACCTTTGTCTGGTCTAATGGAGCGGCAATGGTGTCTCCTTCTTTTACGCTATCATGGACTTTGTCCACTGCATCCTGGACAATTTCATTACCAATGGTCTCTTTAGTAATCTTTAACGCTTGTAAAATAGGCACACCTGAAGTAATCAGAGTTCCCAGGGTACGGGCAAATCTTGACACGGCTACCTTAGTGACTAGATCACCTACTAATGGAATTTTTAACACGATACGGTCTCGAAGTCTTCGCACGGCGTGGAATTTGAATAATAATTTTATAAAAATAATAGTCCACGCTATAATAGAAATAACCATCCACCAATTGTATATCATAAAATCGCCTGCATTCATTAGGAATTGAGTAGGCCAGGGGAGTTCTCCTCCAAACTCCTTAAATATATCCGCGAAAACAGGCACTACTTTAATAAGCAGAAACATCACAATACCAGAAGCAATAATAAGCACTGCGACGGGATAAATCATGGCGGACTTTACACGGCGTTTTAGTGCTTCTCTTCGTTCCATAAATTGGGCAACACGGTTCAGCACAGATTCAAGCATACCACCTACTTCACCTGCTTTGACCATGTTTACAAAAAGACGGTCAAACTGTTTGGGATGTTTTGCTAATGCGTCGGAAAAAGTGCTTCCTGATTGAATATCTGTTGCAATTTCACGGAGTATATCTTTTAATTTGCATGGTTTCATTTGTGCAATCAGCACATTTAGACTTCGTAATAGAGGTAAACCTGCGTCTATCAATGTAGCTAATTGACGGGTCATCACTACAAGTTGCTTTGTCTTTACACCACCAAAGTAAAGTTCGCTTAATCCTCGTTTTTCTCCACGGGCTCTTCGTTCATCACTACGCCGCGCTTCACGAACATGAGTAGGAAACAGCCCCAAACTTCTTATATCATTAATTGCAAGTGCTACACTATCTGCCTGAATGATACCGAAGGCTTCTTTACCTTCACGATTAATTGCACGATAAGCATATTTAGGCATGGCTACAATTCCTTCTTTTAGTCGTCATATTTATCGGTATGGGTAATTATTTCTTTAGCAGAGGTAACACCTTGCACACATTTTATTATACCTTCCTCGCGTAAAGTTCGCATACCTAATTGTTTCCTTGCATATCTACGAATATCATAAGACATTGCACGGTCTAAAATCATTTCACACACAGTTTCATCCACCTGCAAGATTTCGAACAAGCCTGTTCTACCCATATATCCAATATAATCACATGCAGGACAGCCTTTCGGTCTGAACAAATGGAGTTTTGTATCATCACGCCAATTTTTAGGCAAACCCAATTCCTCCATTTCTTCTGCTGATGGGCGATAGCGTTCTCGGCAATGTCGGCATAGGCAACGGACTAATCTCTGCGCCAATACTGCTTCTAATGAAGCAGTTATCAAATAAGGCTCAACATCCATATCTAGTAAACGAGTAATGGTTTCAGGTGCACTATTTGTATGAAGTGTGCTTAACACTAAGTGTCCTGTTAATGACGCCTCCACTGCAATTTGAGCCGTTTCAAGGTCACGAATTTCACCGACCATCACTATATCCGGGTCTTGACGCAAAATAGAACGCAGCCCCGCAGCAAAAGTAAAACCTACATCTTCATTTACCTGGCATTGCATTACGCGGTCAATTTGTAGTTCTACTGGGTCTTCCATCGTGATAATTTTTACTTCTTCGCTATTTAATTTCGCAATACAGGCATATAGGGTGGTCGTTTTTCCTGAGCCGGTTGGACCTGTTACTAACAAGATACCATTAGGTCTTGTTAGCACATCATCTATTTTTGCTCGAACATATTCACCAAGACCTAATCTATCCAGGTCAATATTAACAGCCGTTCGGTCTAAAATACGAAGGACAACACCTTCCCCATACAGGGTTGGTAGAGTTGCTACACGGATATCAATAACACTATCCCCTACTTTCAGTTCAATACGGGAATCCTGTGGTAGACGCCGTTCACTAATATCCATATTACACATAATCTTTACACGGGAAACTAAAGCGATAACCAGATTTTTGGGAGGACTAACTATTTCATGGAGCACACCGTCAACTCGAATACGAATGCGGAAACGGTCTTCATATACTTCAAAGTGTATATCTGATGCTCGTTTTTTAACTGCCTCTAGAAATACCAGATTTACAATTCTGATTACCTCAGGTAGTTGAGCTAACTCAACTAAATTCTCTGTATCCCTTATAATTTCCTGCGTTCCCAATTCTTCGAGTGATAAATCGGTAGAACCAACCTTCTCCTCTAATTCGGAAATCATCTCATGAATAGAATCCGTTTCAAATGAGTAATTGTTTTTCCATGCAGTTACAATATCCTGTGGATTGCTAATTGCTCCTCGAACAGGCTGTCCTACAATATGTTGCAAATCATCTAGAATCTGGAGATTCAAGGGGTCTGCCATTGCAACGATAAGTGTGCCATCTACTTCTTTAATAGGAATGACATTGTAAAACCGGGCAATATCAGGTGTAATTTTACGAACAATGTTTTCAGGGATTTTTAATCGCGAAATATCAACCCGCTCCATCCCCAACTGGACGCCAAGTGCTTCTACAATTGCCTGTTCTTCACAATACCCCATAGAAACTAATACACGGCCTATAAAATCGCCTGTTAATCTTTGCCGTTGTAGGGCTTCATCTAATTGAAGAGGGGTTATAATGCTCTGTTCAACTAAAATATCACCCAATCTTTTTTGATTGAGTTGTGTTGAGTTCAAATGGCTTTGTTTTGCTACCGCACTCGACATAATTTTTCTATTCCTTTATCTTCATGAACTATGCAACTTCTCCTTCTTTCTTGGGGGCAGGTCCTCCTTCCATACCTAAGGCTCTTGCTGCGGCTTCAAATTCTTCCGGCATCTGTGCCTTAGCTAGACAATCCTCATATTTGCAAATTCCTTTCCGGTATAAGGCAAGCAAATGTTCATCTAACAGATTCATCCCGAATTTATGTCCTGTCTGAATAGACGAGGTAATACGATAAGTTTTGTTCTCGCGAATAAGATTCTGAATAGCAGGGGTGCAATACATAATTTCATACGCAGCCACACGGCCAAAACCACTTTTCCGGGGAATAAGTGTTTGTGAAATTACTGACTTTAAGTTACCTGCTAATTGAGTTCGTATTTGCTCCTGTTGATTGGAAGGGAAAGCATCTACCACTCTGTCTACCGTTCTTACAGCACCTGTGGTGTGTAGAGTAGCGAAGACGAGGTGTCCTGTTTCTGCCGCTGTAATAGCCGCTTCAATTGTTTCCAAATCACGCATTTCACCTACTAGGATTACATCTGGGTCCATACGCAGAGCACGACGCAACGCCTCTGCGAAAGTAGGGACATCTACACCGACCTCACGTTGAGTAACAATGCTCTTTTTGTGAGTATGGAAATATTCTATTGGATCTTCAATTGTTATAATATGTGAATCCAAATTGATATTTATCCAATCAATCATTGTTGCTAGCGTCGTTGTTTTTCCTGACCCGGTAGGTCCCGTTATCAGAACCAATCCACGAGGTTGTTTAAGCAAATTTTCAATATGTCGTGGCAACCCTAATTCTTCAAAAGTCATAATTTTGCGGGGGATTAATCGTAGAACAAGCCCTACATAACCTTTCTGCTTAAAAATTGATACACGAAACCGGGCAATATCTTCAAATGCAAACCCGAAGTCAGAACCTCCAACTTCTTGCAGTTCTTGCTGATTATCCACCGAAGCAATACTTTTCATCAGTCGTTCTGTATCCTCAGGAGTCAGCGGGTCTTCACCGAAAAAAACCAATCTTCCATGCACTCTACCCACCGGTGGATTATCCACAGCAAGATGTAAATCGGAACCTTCACGGTCTATAAGCATCCTTATTAAACTTACCATTTCATAAGCCATATATTAATCTCCTTATGTTCAATTATACAGCGACTGCTGGTCTACGAAGAGGCTCATCAATTCGTGTTCTTTTATTAACTTCTTCCACAGTAGTAATTCCCATTGTTGCTTTACGCCATGCGTCTTCACGCATTGTAGCCATACCTGACAAACGGGCTTCTCTACGGATAGCCGTTGCCGATTCGCCTCGCATAATCATTTCGCGAATACGGTCAGTAGTATGTAACAATTCATAAACACCTAATCGTCCTTGATAACCAGTTTGGTTACAATTATCACAACCTGCACCATGGTAAAGTTCAAGTTGAGACAAATCCACAGGAAAACCTAACCGCCGAATTTCAAAATCTGGCGGTGTATAAGGTTCTTTACAAACAGTACATATTGTCCGAACAAGTCGCTGTGCAAGAACAGCGCGAATACCCGAAGCCACAAGAAACGACTTTGCTCCTATATCAACCAGACGAGTAAATGCGGTTGCAGTATCGTTAGTATGAAGAGTTGAAAATACCAGATGTCCTGTTAAGGCTGCTTTAATTGCAATTTCCGCTGTTTCAAGATCACGGATTTCACCTACCATCACAACATCCGGGTCTTGACGGAATATTGCACGTAAAGCACGACCAAAGTCCCAGCCAATTTCATGATTAATCTGTACCTGATTAATACCTGTTATCTGATATTCTACTGGGTCTTCTAATGTTATGAGTTTCACATCTGGCTGGTTCAAGGTATGAAGTGAAGCATACAAGGTTGTAGTTTTCCCGGAGCCTGTAGGTCCTGTTACCAATATAACACCTGTTGCATGCTCGATAATTCGTTCCCAATCTTTCTGCATTTCAGGACTGAATCCTAATTGTCCCAGCCCTAACATCAAACCACTTTTATCAAGAATACGCATAACCACGCTCTCACCAAATACAGCAGGTAAAGCACTCACACGGAGGTCAATTACCTTATTTCCCAGCGTCATTTTTATACGACCATCCTGTGGAATCCGTCTTTCTGAAATATCCATTCCTGACATAATTTTAAGTCGTGATATAATGGCTGCCTGAGCTCGTTTGGGAGGTAGAGGCATCAGGTGCATAACCCCATCAATTCGATACCTCACTTTTACATCGGTCTTTCCCGGTTCCACATGAATATCGCTTGCTCGTAAACGAAATGCTTCCAATATCATCTGATGAACATATTTTACCACAGGATTATCTGCATCCCCTTCATCCATTCCTTCTGTAGTTATTGCTGCGGTAGAGGAAACACTCGCATCATTCATACTAACACTACTCAAAGAAATATCACTTGCACTAAAACTCGCTGTGGAATTAAATGAACTTTCCATAGAACTTATATTTGACATGGAGGTTAATGTGCTAACGCTGCTTGCACTACTTGCAGAACTTAACATGCTTTCAACTGTTGCCTCCTGCACTCCATAATATTTACCCAGTGCCTTTGTTATTTCCTCCGGAGCCGCTAACACTGGCTCAATAGGACGGTCTAATAGACGAGAAATATTGTCCAAATTATTTACATTCGTTGGGTCAGAGGTAGCAATAATAACCTTATCTCCGCGTATTTCAACTGGAACAACTTTGTAAAGTGTTGCAATACTACCATCCATGATGTTCCGAACCCGCTCAGGAATTTCTCTCTCACTCAATTTAACTATTGGAAGACCTAACTGAATTGACAGTGTCTCTAAAATATGGCTCCTACCGATATATCCTAAACGAACAAGGACTTCACCTATCTTTCGGTGCGACATTGTTGTTTGTTGACGGTGAATAGCCTCTCGGAGTTGCTCATCAGTAATGATTTTCCGTTCAACGAGTATCTGTCCAAATAACTTGTAAGTGCTCATATTCTTTTATCCATCATTCTATAATTATACTCTACCACAATTATATAAAAAAATCAATGTTAAAAGTGCGGATTTAGTTATAAATCCATAAAAATCACATTTAATTGTCAACAATTTACCTGCGATTAACCTCCTTCTCAAATATATATCTTAATAATAGCATATCTATTTAAACGAAAAACAAGTCCTATTTACATTACAAAAATACAAGTTTTTATTATTTTAAAGTAACTAGTGTCAATTCGCAATCAATCCCTTTCCCACTTTGATTTGGTTTTAATTTGTCCATCTTATACACAGCCACTAAATATGAATCAGAATAAATACGCCTCAGAAAATCTGAAAATCGTTTTAATGAAACCCCTTCTAATTTAATTTGCACCATCGGTTGACGGGGGCTATTACCGGCACGAGCCCTATAATTATCTAACTTTGCTCTATCAGTCAATTGGGTTTCTTTTAACAATTGGTTAACATAAGAAAAAAAATCAAAGTTGGCAGGTCTTTTGTTTATTATGTCAAATAACATTTCTTGCGTTTTTAAACTTTCTTCCTGTTCTTTTTTTAACTTCTCAATCATCTGCAATTGACTATGCACTTGGTTTAACTCGTTTCTGGATTCCAAAAATTTTCTATACGGTCCCCTATGCAGATAAATTATCATCCCTATCACTGCAATAAAACTAATAACCATTATAACGAGGTAAATGCGGTCAACTATCGTTTGTTTCATTCATTTTGCTCCTGCATTTCAATCATTTTTCTTTTTCTTTTGTGCTAGATTCTTTTTTATCCTCTTGTTTATCCTCTATTAAGGATTGGGAATTTTGAGGTTTCTGGATGCGAATTGAAAAACTTGTCAAACTACCCTGTGCACTAAGTTCAGGGTCATCTGTAATGTTAAAATAGCTAACCTTCTTCAATTCGGAAATGGCTTGATTTATAAATGCCGAATCGCTGGTAGTCCCCTGAATACGAATCCACCAACTCTGGACATCTGGCGGGCTTAAGCGAATCTCTGTAATATTAACTTTATCCGAAGGCAATTTCTCTGCAATAGTATTGAGAATATCTAAAAGTGGTGGGTCAAAAAAGGGGGTTAAATCAATACTTTCATCTAATCCCTTTTCCTGATTGATTCTATCTATCTCCTGAGTTAATTCATCAGTAGTTTTTTTATATAAATTGGCATACACAACATTATTTAGAGTCAACTGTTGAAGGAAAAACGCGCAACAGACAAGACCTGTCAAAATTAGACAATTAGTAAATATAAGATATTTAGATAAAGAAGAGAGATATGCAGTTAGACTCTGGTTTTCCTTTAATAAATTAAATGAGAAATAGGGGTCTAAGGCAATACCTGCAACCCCTACAAGAGTATTCCATGGGGCGAGTGTCTCTATATCTTCGATTTTCATGGCATCTGTATAATGAACCATTTTTGTTAAAGAAACAGGCTCTATTTCTATTTTAATTAGCCGAGAAAAAATACCCAACTCTTCTTCAGACAAAGAAAGTCCACCAATTTCAAGTTTTTCTATACCTTCTTCTCCTTTCCAACGGGCAAGAAACGCCCTTAAACTATTCTGCACTTCCCTTGCAAAAACCTCAGGATTTTTATAATAATCATGTTTTCCCAATACAAGATGACGAATAAAAACTAATTTCCCTGCGTAAGTAATAACAATTGCAGAAAATTTTTTATCAACTAATAAAGCAGATTTTAATTTATTCGTTTGTGAACTTGATTTCTCCCAGAGATAGACCAGACCTAAAGAGTTAATAATAGCGGTTTCAGGTTTAGCAGAAAATTCATCCAGATACCGAATATAGTCTTGTATATGTTGTTTTCGAACACCAAGGGTTAGGACTTCTGTCTCTTTTTTTGTCTCATTCACTACTATAAAATCAAGCAACAACTCTTCAATAGGGAATGGAATATGAGGTTCCAGTTCAAATCGCAGAGCCGAAACGACCTTTTTGAGCCCTCGAAATGGAACAGAGATAGAGCGAACAATAGACACCGAACACGGAACAGAAAGTGCAAAGCAGGAAGGTTTATATTTCAATTGTTTGAACGCATTTTCTAATGCAGTTAGAATAAGTTCTTCTTTATTGGTCTCCTCTACCCCTTCCAAAACCACAGGCACTTCTATTTTTTGGAGAAGTTCTAAATATTTTCCTTTGCTTTGAACTGTTGCCAATCGAACTATATCTTCACCAATTTCAACTGATGATACAATGTTTCCCATCTATATTCCTTTTTGGTTGATTAAAATTCTTTTTTTCACACTATTTTATAACTTTCCAATCGAGAATTCGGAATGGCTCAGGTGGCAAACCATTTTGATTTTGAGTCGTTGTCGTTGTAGAAGTAGAAGTAGTCCCACTTTGAGTGTTGCGAGACAAATTCTGTGATTGATTTCTATTTGTGTTTACGGGACTGTTATTTATATTTGTGTTTGTATTGGTATTGTTTCCTGATGATAGCCAATCTTCCATTCCTAATGGATTGCGAAACACATACGCCTCAATTCGCACCATTCGATTTTGATATAATCCATCACCACAAATACGAAAAGCATTACTACGCAAAGTAAAAATTTGCCCCGCCCTTACATTTCCTCTTCTTAAACTATTCGGATTTTGTGAGGTAGGTTTAGTAGTATTAGTAAAAGTAGGCTTTGTTGTATTTGCAGGATTTGTTTTCCGTGTTGTTGATGATTTAGGCAAAATGCCATAAGCATCTAATTGACTCAAATCTGTAAATGGCTGGGTATGTGCGTCATCATAAATTCTCTGTCCCAATCCTAAATCTGCAGGGTTTCCTGTAAATCCTGCGGCAATTGCGGCTATCACATCAGGTTGAGCTGAATTAACATTTATTCTACCCTGCCAGTCGCCATTGACGGTTAGATATTCTGATAATGGAAGTTGCTCTTCTTTTTCAGGGTCACCAAAATATATTTTTGGAGTAATTCCTTTAATCAAAAGTAACTCTTCAATAGAATCCATAGGTCCATTTTTACAGGGATAAGGATTTTCCAGACCCATGTAATAGTCATTTTCTGCACCTTCTGTTCTTTCTGAATCCCCATCATTATAGTCTAACCAATCCAAAATGGAATCAACAATAATCTCGGGACTTGCACCTTCTCCCGTGTCTCGCAAGGTAAAGAATTCTCTTAATGCATCTACCAGTGCTGTTCTTTCTTGTGGTTCTCCACCTGATGCAGGAACCAGTAACGCATTTAAGTTAATTTTCCCATACTCATCGGATATGGAAGCATGCATAATTGCATCATTCAACGGCTCTGTGGCAGCACTCATATTAAAAGAGAACAAATCAAAATCACTATCTACCGGAGGAGCACCACTCATCATAGAGTTCAAGTTATCTTCCGCAAGGTATGCAATTCCCTTGGCTACTGCTGATTTCGCAGCCAGATAGGCTTCTAATTCTCCCTGCTGACTATAAGCAAGAGACGCCTCTACTTCCGCTTCATATAAGAACTCAACCACAATAATTGTTAGCAACGCAATAAATACCAGGGCAAGGATTATTGCCACGCCTGTATGAGAAGTGAGTTGAATTCTTACTTTTGACTTCATATATAACTTTTACCTTCTATTTTTAAAATTCTCACGAATTGAAGAACTGCTACTTCCTGGTTTTGTTTTATTACTGTCCATCTTAAATAAAGAACCTGTATCGCGAAAATGATTTGGGTCGTCCATTGGCTGAACTGTGCCTACTGCCGTGGGAATTACGATTACCAGGTCAATATCCCCCTCTCCATTTGAAGAGGCTTCACTGACTTCACCAGATTCATTAAATAGGTTAGCAATAATATGGACAGCCCAGGGCATTTGTTGAACCGATTGTGAATCCCACTCTTCAACCCAATCCTGTGTAATAGGGTCGTAATACAATATATCCAGCGAGGCGAGTGGAACTTTGATAACATTAATAGGTAATGAGTTTAAATCATTTGAAACTCCTGAATCCTCTTCATCAAGAACAAGTGGGCTTTCGGTAATTGTTAAGTATTGAGGAGCATTATTGGAAATTCCATATACATCTGTAGCAAAACCTGACATTCCTTCTGTTTCTGAGTTGTCTTCAAAAGAATAGGTTACTACTTTCCGAACGCCGGGCAAGGCTGCTGGACCGGGCATAGGTAAAGATGTGCAAAAACGAATGGAATCAGCAGGTCCATATTGACCAGATTCATTTACCCCTATAAATTCGTATCCGTTAGTCAAAAAAGAAGGGTCAATATATACAGCATTGAAAGAGTTAAAAAAATGATTTACTAAAAACCTCTGAATTCGCATCTTCTCCGCAGATAAACGTGCTAATTCTGTCCCTTTGGAAATAGAATCCAGCCCTAAATAAACAATAACAACAATAACTGACATAATAGTAAAGGCTATTAATAATTCCAGCAGGGTAAAGCCCTTTGTGCTTTGAGAAAATGTTTTATTATTATTTTTCAGATTGTAATAAATCATATTATCTTTTTATCTTCCAAACATAGAGTTGCCTCTACTTGAAAAACCACTAGAATTTGTTGTAGATGTGTTCGTAGTTCCACCACTTCTTACTTGAGTTGAACTGCCTGTTAACTCATTTCCTTGACTTTCAACACTTAAATCATAGCAAAGGAAAGTTAGATTTTTTGTGTCGTTTTCTGGGGTATTCAAGGTTACATTTACAGAATATAGAGGAATAGTTGGGTCTGAGCCAATTGCCGTTGCAATATAATTCCATGTATATCCTTCATAAGCCGTTCCAAAATCGCCACCTCCTTCTAACTCACCCGTTAAAACACTTACTTCTGCATTAGAACATGCTGTATAAAGCAATTGGTTTTCATCTGTCTGGGTTATAGTAACCTGGTGAAGTTTCATTGCATTATAGTGAACATTAAAAAGGATAAAAGCGGCACCGCCCAATATGGCTAATGCTGTTAATATCTCCATCAGAGTAAAACCAACTATTTTATTATAAAAAGCAAATGTTTTCATTGTGTTCCTTCTAAAACAAAACCTCCGGCAGAAACCGGGTCCCATACGACTGTATAGTATTCATCATTAGTATTCCTTAAATAAAAAGCAACAGGCTCTACCACCCCAAGAGGTGTAACCTGGATTTCAACAATCCCTTTGGAATATTTATTACCACCTATAAAAACGCTTTCAATCTCTATATTTTCAGACAGACGAGTAGGTGTTAACCCGGGTTCATTTACTTCTTCAATCACCGGTTCTGCACCAAACAAATCTACATCATTCTCTTCGTCAAACAGAGAACCTATCTCATCCATCAGGCTATCTTCTTGCTTCACATTTTTTGCCTGTTCCATAAGTTTCTTTCTAACCATTTTTTCAAATTTGTCATTGATTTGTTGATTTGCGGCTTCCGGGTCAAATCCGTCAGGAAGTTGCACATTATTTGTGCTTCCGTCTGGAGATGAGCCCATAAAGAGCATTGCCATCTGTTCAGGAGACATCCCCTGTTCTTTTATATTTTCCAGAAGTCCAAGTTGGTCTGTTTCTCCCTCTTCTGCTTCAGGATAAGTAACTCGCAAGCAGTAATATTGTTGCTCGTCTAAATCAATCTCTACATAAAGTTCATCACCAAATAATGCAGAGGTAGACATCACTGCTCTTCCGAAATAAGCCAACCTTCTTGCTTCACTTTCCAGTTCGGAAGACAACGCAAGTGGCAACAGATAAGGCACAGCAAGAGTAGCCATCAGGGCAATAATAAAAATAACAATGCTTAATTCAAGTAGGGTAAAGCCTTTTCTCCCCCATTGTAGAAACATAATTGTAAACTATATACCTTTTATTAAAATTAGCATAAGATGCAAGTTAGTCTTCGGTGGAAACATCAGCATTTGCTCCGCTACCACCAGGACTTCCATCTGCACCAAAAGATACAATCTTAAAACTTGAGTTACCTTCCTTTTGGTAGGTATACGGATTTCCCCAGGGGTCTAAAGGGACCTTAGGTGGGTCAAGGAATTGAGCAATTTCGTCCAATGTATTAGGTAATCTCTTATTCTTTATTCGATACATTTGAACAGCCGTTTTCATATTACTGATTTCCGCTTTGGCTTTTGCCTGGTCTGCGTCATCCAAAGCACCGAACACATAGACACCAACGGTTGTTGCGAGAATTGCAATAATGGCAATTACCACCATTAATTCTACCAGCGTAAAACCTAATAATCTTTTTGTCTTTTTCTTTGACTTCTCGTTCTTCATTTTTCATCCTCCAACTTGAGTACTCATCTTTAATAAGGGTAAGAGTATCGCCAGAACTAAAAAACCGACGAAGATACCCATCACTACTATTATAACGGGTTCAATCAGTCCAACGATAGCATCAACTGTCAACCGAACATCTTCATCGTAAGTATCTGCTATCTGAATTAACATATTTTCTAATTCACCACTTCGTTGTCCCAATTCTACCATGTTAATCATCATTGGGGGAAAAATAGCTGAATCTTTTAATGGCTGTGCTAAATCTCTACCTTTTCTAACCCCTGCTTTAATATCGTCCATGTGCATCTGAATAAATCGGTTGTCCATAATACTATACACGACATCCAGAGCCGGCAACATAGTTAATCCACTTTGCAGCATAGTTCCTAATGTCCTTGAAAATTGGGCACAAAGCGATTTCTGAAGTAAAACTCCATAAAGAGGCATTTTAAATTTCCAACGGTCCCATTTCTTCCTACCCTCCTCACTACGAACCCATATTCTCCATAGAACAACTAAAAGAAATATGAATCCAATAATAAATATCCCATATTTGCCCATAAAAGAACTTGCAGAAATAAGAATATTAGTTGCGAGCGGAAGTTCTGCTTCCTGCTTTTTGAAAATAGTAGTTATACGCGGAACAATAACAGTCATCATAAAGACTATTACAGCAACAGCAAAAATAGTCATAAAGGCAGGATATGCAAGAGATGAGAGCACTTGTGCTTTTATCTTGGCTTGTCGGTCTAAAATATCTGCCAATCGCATTAGAACTTGTTCCAATGTTCCACCTGCTTCACCTGCATGAACCATATTTACATAAAGGGAACTGAAAATATTTGGATGTTCCGCAAGTGCATCTGCTAAATTTTTCCCTGCATTTACCTTATCCCGAACATCTAGAAGTGCTGTTTTCAAACGCTGTCGAGGAGTTTGATTCATTAAAGCATTAAGCGCTTCAACCAGAGGCATACCTGCTCGAAGAAGCACTGCGAATTGACGAGTCATTAAAGCCACATCACGCGTGGATACACCACTTCTAATTGCCCAGCGTGATTTTTTACCTCCACCTACTCCAGTAGCATCTCTTCCATCGGTTGCCTCTTTTAAATCAGTAGGATAGAGATTTAATTCACGCAATTTCATCCGTGCTAAAGCAGGAGAATCTGCATCAATTACACCATGCGTAGTCTTACCTGTTTCTTTCACCAATGCTTTATATTGATAAACAGGCATATTAAATTAACCCCGTCCAATTTTCATGAAGTTTATTCTCAAAAAAACTACTTATTAATATCAAAGTTATATTTCTCCTATGCAAAGGCATCTTCAAAAATGTCATCTCTTGTTACGCGTAGGACTTCTTCTAATGTGGTAAAACCTTTTAGCATCTTTTCCGCCCCATCTTCACGAAGGGTTCGCATGCCTTCTTTATGTGCTTCACGCTTAATCACATTGGAATCAGCACCGCTAAGGACCATTTCCTGTATCCGTGGACTCATCACTAAAAGTTCAAAAATCCCCATTCTTCCATAATAACCTCGTTCTGAGCATTTCTGACACCCTTTCCCTCGCCATATAATTTCAGCACGCAAATCCTGTGCCTTGACACCTAGCTCTTCTAAAGGATTTCGGTCAGGTTTATAGGATTCTTTGCATTGGGGACATATCCTACGCACTAAACGCTGTGCCTGAATTGCAATGCAGGAAGAAGTAACAAGGAATGGTTCAATACCCATATTGGTCAATCGTGTAATTGCCCCTGCACTATCGTTTGTATGAAGTGTAGCAAAGACAAGATGCCCTGTTAATGAAGCCTGCACAGCCATTTCCGCTGTTTCCATATCACGAATTTCACCGACAAGAATAATATCCGGGTCCTGCCTCAAAATGCTTCTCAATCCCGCAGCAAAGGTAAGTCCAATTTTCGGTCTAACTTGAATTTGTCCAATACCTCCAATTAGATATTCAATTGGGTCTTCAAGGGTAATAATATTTTTGTCTGGTGAATTAACTCTTTGTAAAGAAGCATATAGGGTTGTTGATTTCCCTGAACCAGTAGGTCCTGTTACCAGAATAATCCCATGAGAAACAGTAATAAGTTTGTCAAACATTTTGTGGTCACGCTCATCCATTCCTAAATCTTCAAGGCTAAATAAGAAATTGCCCTTTTCAAGGATGCGCAGAACAATCCGTTCTCCAAAAGCCGTTGGAAGCACAGATACACGAATATCAATTTCTTTACCACTAAGCCGTATCTTAATACGCCCATCTTGAGGCAGTCTGTGTTCGGCAATATTCAAACTTGCCATAATCTTTATACGCGAAATTACTGCGGCTTGCTGAGATTTAGGGATAGTAAACTTTTCATACAAAACACCATCAATTCGATATCGCACACGGACATCTCGTTCAAAAGGTTCAATATGTATATCTGATGCTCGTTCCTTCACTGCTCCTGTAATTAATAAGTTAATCAGTTTAATAATCGGAGCCTCATTTGCGAGGTCAAGCAAGTCTTTCTCGCTCTCTGCATCTAGAGTATGGACAGTTGTAGCACCGTCTTCCTCTGCCATTGCTATACTGTCAATCATTTCTGCCGTATTCTGGGTCTGATTATCGAAATAAGAATCAACAATTTTTTGAACATCTGTCCGACGGCATAAGACAGGCTGCACAGGTCCTCCTAGAAGTACCCGAAGGTCATCTAAAGGCAATAAATTTATAGGGTCACTTAAAGCAACAAGGTATCCCTCGCCGTTCTTCTTAAAGGGAACCATAAAATATTCACGAATGAAGTTTATGGGCACTTTTGTTATCAGGCTCATATCAACCTGTTGGGGAAGGTCTAACTCGACAGGGATACCGAACTGTTCACTTAAGGCTTCCAAAATATGCTCTTCTTCTACATATCCGAGGTCAAGTAAAATCTCTCCCAACCGGCGAGGTTTAATCTTCTGAAGTTCTAAAGCCTCCGTAATTTGTTCCGGGTGAACATAACCCTTCTGAAGTAGTATTTCTCCTAACTGCATTTCAACAAGTAATTTATACATTATTTTCTGTAAATAGTCCCTCGATTAAATTTTTCTTGTTCTACCTGCCCTGTTAACGCTTCAGTCCTATCCAAAGTGGGACGGTAATTTTTACGCATATCTGATTTTGCCTTTACTTTCTTAAAGAAACCTGTCTTAAATAATTCTTGAATGTTTATATCCTGATATTCAGTAACCTTATATTGAGTAACTCGTTCCATATCGCTTGATTCTTTTACAATATGTGGAGTAACTAACACTACCATATTTCTCTTCTCTCTTTTCACAGATTTGCTACGGAATAAGAAACCTAATAAAGGAATGTCACCCATCACAGGCACCTGAGTCCGATTGCGGTCTGCGGTGTCTCTAATTAGACCTGCCAAAACCGCAGTAGAACCATCTTTCACAAGCACTTGATTTTTGAATAAGGACTTGTTGGTCGTGGGTCCTAAAATATCAACGCTGCCAACGCTCTGGCTGGCTCCTGCTACTGAAGATACTTCTATTTCTATCTTCATTAGCACATTATCACCTTCACTAATTTGCGGAGTAACGGTTAATTTGATACCAACTTCATGACGCTCAACGCGTGTATAACCACCCCATCCATAATCACTCACAACATCTCCCGTAGATGTTCGTTGCGGACTTGCAGTGCTTGAAATAAAGGGCACTTCTTGACCAACCACAATAGAGGCTTCTTCATTATCTACTGTGACTAAACTAGGTTGAGATAATACCTCTAAATCCGATACTGTCTCTATTGCCTGCAACAATAGAGGGACAAAAGGAATCCTTAATCTTTGGGTTTTACTGATAGGAATAACAATATCATCATATATTCCTGTGGTGAGTCCGCCTCCTGAACCCATTCCTAAAACACCCATCATTAGGTTCAGTCTACTCGGATTAACTATAGAATTTGCTGCGTCTGCTGTGTTTTGTAATGAACCCACAACTTGTAAAATATTTGAAGTACTTGTAACTCCAAAGCCTGAATTTCCACTTACACTTGCTGCATCAACCTTTACACCAAAATCGTTAGTAAGATTTACATCCATAACCACGCCATCTACAAGGACTTGCCTTTGAGGCACATCGAGCCTTGCTATAAATGCTTCTAAGACCTTGTAGTCCTGAGGAGATGCGACTACAAGTAATGAATTGGTCTGGTCATATCTTGTAATCTGGACACGCTGTTCAAATGGTTGAACTTCCTCCGGTCCTGAAGAGACCGCAGCAGAAGCCATTCCTCCACCTACCGAAGCAGTACTTCGAGTGCCAGTAGTGCCTGCTGTTCCTGTGGTTCGCCTTGCAGAACCTGAGCCACCAATAAGGGGTTGTAATGCTTGTTCAACTTGTTCTGCATCTGCATTTAATAGTTCATATATATGCAGATTGTTTGCCTCGTAGGGGGTAGGACAATCTAATCGTTTTATTAAGTCTCGAACCTTCTCCATCATTCCTTCTGTAGCAACGACAATTAACGCATTCAATCTCGTATCCGGCACCATGCGCAACACTTCCTGGCGTGAGCCGATAATTTGCATTGACGGGGCACCGGGCACAGAACGCGAAGTAGGACGAATTACCGGCTGTGGGCTCATAGGTGCACCAGGTGCTCTACCTCCAGTGCCAGTAGCTTTTGTATCAGAAAGCACTTGCTCTATTTGTTGGGATAAGGCTTCAGCCCGTGTATACTCTAACATAAATATCTCCATTTCAGTCTCATTGCCCTCCACATCAATTTCCTGCATGAAAGAAAATATACGGCGTAAACCATCTGCAGTATCTGTAATAATTAGAGTATTTGTAGGAGCATAAGCAGAGATACGACACGATTTAGAACCTAATACCTGTAAAGCAGTAGATACTTCGGAAGCATCTGCATATTTTAAGGTAAGAATATGGGTTGCAAATTTATCATAACCTTCCGGAAGTTTTTCTGTTCCCTTGATTAAGGGTGTTTTATCTGATTGAACAGCATCTGGCGTTGCGATAATTTTAATTAATTTTCCATCCAATGTCTCTAACATCGAAAATCCACGCGAAGACAGAATGGATTCGAGAACCTGATATGCCATTTCTGGCGGAATTTTATCATGTGTAATAACTGTAACAGTAGTAGCGCCAATATTAGGGTCTACATCAAAATTCCTACCTGTTAAACGAGAAATAGCCGCTATTACATCATATAGAGGTGCATCATGAAAATCGAAAGAAATAGGTTCAGAAGGAGTTTCTCCTGTCTTAGGACCCTCTTCAGCAGCAATGCCTATCTGTGGTTTTTCCTCAGTGTTGCCCCCAGTAGAAGCAGGTGTCCTCGGTCCTGGGGGAATAGGAGGCTGATTACCTCTTCTTACCGTGGGGAAAGAAGGAATAGCCCGTGGCGAGCCTGGGGGTCTTACAGGTTCTGGCATAGGTGTAGGTGGACGCATCATTCCAGGCATTTGAGGAGGCGACTCTGGAACAGAAGGTGCCTCTATTATTTGTGGAGATTCTACATTTTCCGATGGGGGAACTTCGGGTGAGATTTGTTCCTCATCCTGTCCATAACTTATAAAAATAGTTGCACAGGTTAATAGCAAAAATAAACAACCTACCCTACTTGTCCAAGAAAAGGCTGCACCTACCTGATTAACTATCTTAAAAAAATATTTCCCTTCTATTCGCAAGTTTCACCTCCTAAAATAATATTTATTATTCGTATCGTTCTATTTACTTAATCTTGTATTTTATAGGTTATCTCCATTGGGTTTCCATTTCTAAGAATGGAGACTTTAACTGCTGGTAGTGTTACATCACTATATTTTTTTATTAAATCAATTATCTTTTCTTTACTATCAATAACCTCATCGTTCACTGCGGTTAACACATCTCCATCTTTGAATCCCAACTTTCCTGCAAGTGGAATTTCACCAATATTTTTTGCAGTAATACCAACAACCTTACCTTCAGCATCTTTATAAACTTCAGGCTTAACTCGAGTAATTAAATCTGCATAACTTGCAAAAAAATCTTGAACAATTTCATCTCTATTTAAATCCATCTGTTTTGATTTCGGTTCTGCTGATGATGGAGCAGTCTCTTTGGCATCGCTTTTGGTCGTTTTTTCATCCGCTTTTGCACTCAACAAGTCTAATGACTTATCTTCTATCTTTAATCGCTCTTTTTTGGGAGGGTTAGATTTTTTGTTTAATAAAATTACTTCCTTAGGATACACTTCCTCTAAAAATACCTGGTCCGTAACCTCCTGACCAATTGCAAACGCAGCCGTTATTCTTTTATCGGAATTTTCTATAAAGGCACAAGAGAATCTGTCTTTTGGTGACAAAGCAATTGTCCCTATTAATTTTAAGTTTAACTGGGTATCTTCAAGGGTATCATCTGTAGGGGGTTCTTTATTTTCTTCCTCTGCTTTTTTCTGGGCATCGTCCTCATTCCATTTCCCTGCGCTACCAAACAAACCCGATTTTAGTATTTTATCAAACAAACTTTTCGCATCAATATTTATCAACTCGTTTGTGCGGGATTCCTCAGCAACTATTTGTTCGCTTAATTTGTTCCCTATTTTTTGGGATGGTTCGTAAGTGTAAATTTTATAAAAGAAAAAGCACAGAGAAAGAACAATTGCAACTGTTAATATTACATGAACGAGAAAAAAAAGTCTTTTAATTTCCAATACGCGAACCATATTGCCCTTTCATTGTATAAAACAACTCCATCTACAAATCGTTATTTGAACGGAATTTACCAATTGTTAGTTGACGGAACTTCAATAAAAGACATGGCATAAGTTTAAATGAAATGTCCCCTATTTCGCAAAGTTATGAGCAGACAAAATTTTTAAATTACTTTCCCAAACAGTTAATATAATGTTTATAACTTCAATTTAGGAAAAGGTATTAAACTTTACTTTTGATGCGCAGCCAGGTCTTTCAAATATTGTATATAATTTTCAAGAGGTATTAACCCATTGGAAGAGGCATTATTCTGGACAGATGATTTGGATTTAATTGCTTTCTGGTCTTTAGCGTAGAAAATATTGTCATATTCGGTATACGGCTTTACATATTTTTTCCCTGTTGTTGTATCTTCTGTAATTAGAGTTACGCTTCGAGTTCCTGCATATAAGGTATATTTTCCACTTTTAGGAAGTCGTCTTAGATACACAATAGATTTATCACCAACCTTAAATTCTGGCATCTCGGAACAAACCATTGCATATCCATTGACTCTGCCTCCGGGAATAGTAAAAATTACAGAACTATTTTCATTTAAATTGCCTTTAATCGTCTCGCTAACTTTAAATTCAATATCAGTATATATCCGCATATTTTCTGTCATATAACTATTTGTTGCTACCACTTCTCCATTTATTGCAACATCGGACAGGTTTATTAAATCTTCTGTATTCAAAAAGGCAATTCGAGCATCTGCATTAAACGCCGTCAAAAGGAATAAACATAACAGGATTAGTAGCAACATAGTCGTTTTCGTTTTTGTTCGTTTTATCTGCATTTTTTTAGTTCTCCTCCATAGCCAAATAATCATAAGCATACCTAAAAGATATTTCCAGAGGCTGTTTTTAACCAACCAGACAAAACCATATATTGTTTTGGCAAATAAGTACCGCATAAGTTCTGACTTCAGGATTACTTTTGAAATCATTGGTGCAAAGGTATAATACATATCCACACAAGCCACACCTATTTTTGAATCCATTAAGTATCTGTCTCGGAAATCCCTCAAATCTCGTAATAATGAAATAGAACCTAATGTTCCTCCTGTCTCCGTAGTGGTTGTTGTGGTCGTTCCAGTGGGAATTTCAATAATGTTCATAGGACAAACATCGTTCGGGTCTCCAAACATAGGTTTTAAATTTGTCCTCATCTGGGAAAGAGTCTTATCTGTTGTAGCACTTACTACAGTATTTTTAGTAAAACTCCATACTAAAGAGGTTCCTGCATCCTTATTGCTCACATCTAAAATATTTTCAACTTCATGAAAGACTTCCGACATAAAAGAGGTTTGATAGTCTGTATCAGCGCGGGTTGTCACCGAATAACTGTTAGGTCCTTGGATATTATCCACGACAGAAGGAATTATTACTTCGGGAGCCTGCCGTTCAAACCCTGTTCCATTAAGTGCATTTAAAGTTAGTGTATAGGAAGGTGTAAACAATTCACCTTCTTTCCCTGGCACTTCCATTATCTTCCAGAGTCCGATTAAATTAAATTTTCCTTGAAGTTGCTTGTTGATTAGCGGTTCGTATAGTCCAACCATTGTGCTAAATAGAGGGACACGCGGAGTGCTCGCATCATTGTCTATATCTGCCCACGCAACGACATGACCGCCTGGAAGAGGAATAGAAGGTATACCTGAACCACGGCGTGTTTTACTTCGTGCTTCATGTGATATGTCAAAGAAATTTTCTTGTGCCCCTCGGGGATATAACCACGAAATACCTGATATGTCATCTGGTGCTAAATCTTTTCCACCATCCTCTCTTTCGCCATTGGGCAACTCTACCTCAAAATAGATAGGAAACATTGTTGGGGTGGCACCGATATATTGGGAAATTCCATTTGGCATTGTCATCCAGACAACTGGACTTTCAATTAGATAAGAAGGGAGTTCATCTCCCTCATTTAAATAAACTGCTCTTAAATTATTTAATGGCGTATGGTCTAATCCAAGAAAGTGTCCTAGTTCATGAACCAGTGTCCCTTTCAAATTGGCTAAGGGCATACTTGAAGTTTCTTCATTACTTCTATGAGCCGTTGCTGATACGACAATATCTCGGTCAATAATCATACCTCCTGAGATAGTAACCATCATACCATTGTATTCGTATACTGTATCTGTAACAGTAAAAAGGGTTAAAGTAACAGCGAGAATACCCCCTCCAACATCTACTGTCTCAATATCAGGCTCTACATTCTCTCCTGTATCATCTGCTTCTGTTACATACATTGAAATAGTTGGTAGAGCATCCGGCGTGGTCAGAGATATAGGGTCTTGATAATATCCTGCTACACGGAAACAGGCATACGAGGTAGGAACATCTTCCCATACTTTTAACGCCTCTTTAATTTCCACTATCTCATCTTCTGTAAAGCCTCTTTTCCCTTCTTCGATATAGATACCTACACCTTCTCCAGTAGTTATGTTCCCATCGTTATTGGTATCAAACTCGTAGAAGGGCCACCGCGCTAATCGAAGCACATTAAAGGCATCATATCCCCCTGTAGGGAAAAAGGCATAACCATCATAACAAAAGATAAATAGAACTGACAGAATATATAGAACTAATATTTTTTTTCTCACGGCACAAACTCCTTTCTTTCGTCCGGAATCATCTATATTTGACTTCTCATTATGTTAAATTTAATCTCCAAATGTTTTTTGCTTTTTGTGTGTGAATGTGAGTAGCCATAAAACAGCAGCCATAAGGCTTATATCAAACGCATAAGTCAGAAAACCTCTTTGCTGTGGTTCTTGGACACTTCCACATAAGAATAACAGAGAACTTTTCTTCGGTTTTTGTGCATCATTTACATACTCAAATCCGTTAACAAGTGTATTTTCTGTCCCTTGGTCTAAATTCTTCACAGTGACATTTAACGGTCCTACTATCGGAATACCACCTAATGGGAAAGTCACCATAATCATAGTACCATCTGCTGAGACAGATTGCACTGGCATTATCGTATCCCCGAAATAAACGGACACTTTGTCAATAGGTGAAAAATCAGTTCCTGAGATTGTTACAGGGAATTCTTTTGAAGTTCCTTTATTAGGATTAACTGAATTAATCACAGGTATCTTACCCACTGGTTTTGAGGTAAGTTTTAATAAATCTGTCCGCGAGGCTTCTTCACCTGTGCCTGTATTTCGCACTAACAATACCACAGGTTCAACAGGCACAACTCCAGGCATTGTGCTCACTGCTACTGTGATTGCAGTATCTGTCACCTGAACAATTCTAACTTGATAGCCAGAAATACGAACTATTGGGTTCGTGCCAAAGTTTCTTCCGTATATTACTAATGTAATTTCCTGTCCTTCGAGTGTTTGAACTGATAACTCGGATATAGATGTAGAATCAATTATTAAAGAAGTTGGACTAATAGACATCTTGTTTGAAGTAATTACGCCTGTTCTCCGCTTCTTGGTGCAATGAGAACGAAGCCAATTGACTCCAGAATTATCTGCTTTTACACCTGCTTTTTTACCATCCATATAATATCGAACTGGTGGATTCTTGAAATAAGTGATAAATCCAAGTCCTCTTGTGTTCCATGGAAATTCACGGAATTTGACAAAATCATTTCGCTGTTCGCCAGACAAACGAGCCCAGGTATCCGGGTCGGGTTCTGTCGGGGTATTTGGACCCCAATTCACCATTCCTATTCTAAAATTTACTCCTGTTTTCATTTTATCAGAAGCCCGTAAAACAACAAAGAAATCAGGACCGTAAAACAGGTCTTTATTGCTACTTCCAAATGAGGTTGGAATCCATTGACGGGTTCTTGCTTGCTGTTCCCGTGGAATTGGAACATTATCCGTTCCTGGACTGGAAAATACAAATTTTACCTGTGTCGCTTCGCCTGTTTGTCCAATATAAATAGGGGCAGTGTCTAATGATATTGGTATATCTATATCAATATCAAATAAACCATTCCTGTTTTTCGGGTCAGTATCATTATCACGATATAAAGCAATTCCACTTATCTGTGGGTCTATATTAAGCGGTAATAGGTCATTGAGAGGGTTAAAATCTGCATTTGTGCCTTCATTATAAAATTCCAGAGTAACTTCCTCTAAGAAAGTTGAGTTTCGTTCAATTCGCCAAGAGCCATCACGCGGTATCCCACTTAATAAATAAACCTGATTCGTCGTATTTCCTACAATTTCATACGATTCGAAGGCTGAATCAATCAGGAAATCACCTATCAGTGAATCAGGTTCAAAGGTAGCACCCGATACAGTAAATGTTTTTTCAGAGCCTGCTCCACTTGTCCCTTGATATATACTATCCTCAGGTCTATTGGTAGAGACATCAAAACCCATTACTGCAAGTGAAGGTCCACCAGGAATAATTGCCTGCTGCTGATTTGTAAAATCATATATCTTTACAGGCACATTTAATTCAAGCATATCATGCCCATAGAAATCCTGAACAGGGTCTTCTTCTGGACTGGATTTTATGTATGCCGTCGAACTGGTATTTATTTGTGGGAAGAATTGGATTCCTGCCTTCTTATCAGAATCACTTCTTGCGGGTAATGTTGCGGGTATAACGGCACGGAATGATTGGAATCGTTTGCCATTCTCGTTCATTCGCACTGAAATAAACAAATCATCGCCGGGATTATTTCCCGTTTCTACTGTTAACTGTTTTTCTAATGATTGATTTTGATTGTTTGTTTCAATTTGTCCAGCTTCATTTCCTTTCAGACTCTTTTCAATAAATGATTCACTCAAATCGATATTCCCACACTCCATCCCAATCATTTCAAAAGGATAAGGCATAAAGTCATCTGTAGGCAACACCCATTTCTGTTTAGGATATAGAGTAAGGACCCAGGCATAATCACTCTTGTCAACCAAACCATCTCCATTCATATCATCAGGAGTCCCATCGCCATCAACATCAATTGGCTCAGGGCGTGAACCCCATTGCAAATTGTTAAGAGGTATTGGTTTATCTCCAATTCCCGGCATGGGTAAATCCCAATAGGTAGCTAAAAGTTTTGGCTCGAAGAAAATACCATTTTTATCAGTATCTTCCCAGAGCAATATACCTGAATCATAACTCTTTCCATCAGTGTCTAATGGCATAAATATATCAGGTGTAAATTCAGGACCCCAGAACGCAACGGTGATTTTAGCCACAGATGGGGCTTCCTGTCCTTCGTTATTTATGACATAATCACCCGAACCTACCAGATTAATACCTAATATTGCTGTATGCTCAGAATTTATGTCTGTTTTCTGCGTGAGCAATCTTGCTTGATTGAATTCCGAAGCCCACTGACTTAACCGTGGATACTCATTTGGTCCGATATTTCTAGACCAAGTAGTATAATCAGGTAATGTGGGCTGGTCTAACGGATTAACATAAGCAGAGGAACGCGTATCGGGACCTAAAACGGATATATGGTCAAACGGAACTGTCTCAAAAGCATATTGCCCACGACTATGTGTATAGTCATAACTTACAGTAAGAGACGCTGTATCTGTTATAGAATAAGAGAAACCACCAAATTCTCTCCATCTTGTTATACCGACAGAATGTCTATTTAAAAATTGACTTCTTACTCTTCCTTCTGGGTCCATCCATTTGTCAAAATCTTTTGGATAGTCAATAAGCCCCGTAGTATAGCCCAAACAATTTCCTCTATTTGCTGAACCTGAACCAAAGAAAATATCAGATTCAAAATTGTATGAAGAATCTGATACATAAGTCAGGACAAGGTCATGCACATCTATACCTACCTTTATAGGTTTCGTAGATTTGTCATTTACTGTTCTTTGATTCCACCATGGTTCTTGTTCTCCCCATCTTGGGTCAGACTGCCATGGAGAACCTCCTCCGTCTAAAAGTCCGCCCAAAGGTGGTATCTGTGAATCAACATAGATTCCTCCTGTCGGTTTTCCATTATTGTCAACCCGTCTTGGTTCAATGAATACACGGAAATCAGCACCCATCATAACACCGTTACCATCAGGAACAGTTTGAGAGACATCTTTAAACCCACTATCTGTCCTGATTACAACAAAGTAGTCAGGTGAATATTCACTTCCTGTGGGAACACTTACATAATTATCTGGAACAGGTTCTACATGACCACTTACATCACTATCATTAGTTGAAGAAATCCATCTTCTTCGTCCATAGAAGAAACGCAAATTAATCTTCCACCAGGGGTCTCCGCCGCCGGGTGGGAAGGGTATATATTCCCAATTTAATAACTGCCCGGTAGGAAGCACAACCCCTTCTTCCAAACTTACCCCGATAACACTTTCCGGTAACATGGGATAGTCCCCATTTATTTGTATTCCTTGACCATTTGCAAGTGGAGTAGGTGGGTCAAATTTCCCATTATTATTTGTATCGTGCCAAACCCAAACACCATTAAATATAATATCCTGGAATAAAACCTGGTCACTATTAATTAATAAACTGTTTATCTGTGTTGATGTTTTATCTAATGCCTCTCTTGGGTCAAAACCGCCATTACCCGGAGGTCCATAAGGGTCTGCACCAATATCTGTAAATATCACATTCACTTCACGAAGTTGAGGCCAGATTTTTTTCTCCATTGTAATTCGAGGACCTACTAATGGGTCATAAGCATCTGCATGAACGGACTTTGTTGAATGGACATTAATTCCAATTACAGATTTCCATGTATCCATAGAGAGCAATCTTCGGAATGATAACAATTCTCCTGCATACATATATAATAATTGGTTAACTTTTGACCACATGGGTCTGGTATGTTCTGCCAGAGGCGTATACAGCCGTGTGGGATAATTCCACGCATCGAATGCCCAACTATGCCACTCTTCTGGAATATTACTATTTATACCATTTAAATCCCAAACTGTAAAACTCGCCGAATATCCCGCGTCAGAAATCATCTTACCTGGGTCATCTGCATCGTAAAAGTTTGGGTCATATTCGTCAATGGGGTCTCCATCTGCATTTCTGGGAAACACACCATTTAATTTAACCATTTCTGCTCTGAGCACATCACAAGCCAGAGTCAACTGGCTACGCCATGTAGACGAAGTCCTGACTGCAACAATATAAGAATTTCCATCAAATCCATTATCTTGCGTCGGTCCTGCGGGAACAGGATAATCAGGGTCATCTGGTGTTCCAGTGCCCAAAAAGTTCATACGATAGGTAATACCATTTGCTGAAAACGGATTCTGTGTAATAACCTGTGCCAGCGGTGTTCCATCAGAACTCCATTTAAATAATAAATCATCATAATACGGGTCTAACTGATTATTGTATTCATCTTTGCCTCTAGCATAATTTTCTTTAAATAAACCAAATTCTAATAAATCTGTAATATCTGGTCCTGCCTGATTGCCATATCCTAATTCTGAAGCCTTTCTCTTATCTGCTCTCACTCGATAAGTTAATGACTTTAAGATTCGAGGTGCTGGATTTTCAGGGTCATATCCCATAGTAAAATTGAACAACGGTACCCAATCTGTTAGCGGTAATAGGGCTTCTTTGTCTTTTATAATAGATTGAACAGAGAAAGACGCATTAGGTTCTTCTTGTGTCTCGCCTTCGGTTGTTCCTTCAGTTGTTCCTTCTCCTTCACCTCCTACTGGGGCACAACCGACACAGGGTCCAACTGTTATGTAATTTGAAATTAAATAACATAACTTCATTGTCTCAGTTGTATTGACATTTTTGAATGTTACCTCTAAAGTTACTGAATAATAGCCTTCTTTTGTATAGCGATGTATTGGGTTCTGAAGGGTTGATTCTGCTGCGGGCACATTATCGCCAAAAGACCAGGACCAGGCAACTGGCTTCCAGACATCCGTTCCGACAGACATATCCTTAAACTGGACATCTAAGCCTGGGTCTCTTTCGCCTGTTGAATCTGGCGTTATATAACCCGATATTGGTTGAGCAGAGAAACTTACAAACGGTGCTTCCACTATTTCTATATAATCTCTTTTGATTTTTGATGCCTTCAGACCATTCTTGTCTGTAATCTCAACACTTACGGTATAATTGCCTGCCTGCATATAAGTATGGGTTGGATTCCTATCTGTAGACTGTGTTCCATCTCCAAAATCCCAATTTACACTAGATACAGTTATTCCATTTCCCGGTTTCAATGTAAATGCAATTTGACCCCCGGGAACATTCCTTTGACGGTCTACTGTAAAATCTACTGTTGGCACTTGTAATGCCACGATAGTTTTTGTTCTGCCTGAAGCCACAGGATTTGTCCGTATCCAGTTTAATCCTAATCGGTCGCTCTGTACCTGGCTTACATCTGGTTCTGCTCGGGCTGTCCACTTTCGAAGCCTATCATTATAAGCCCAATACCTATATGTCAATGGTTCTTTAAAGAAAGAAATAAATCCCAAGGCTCGATTGCCCCATGGAAATTCAGAATACAAATAGAATAATCCATCTGAAAGGTCCCCAGAGCCGGGATAAACACGGACAAAATTATCTGGGTCAGGTTCAGTAGGAGTATCTCCGCCAAATGAAACTATTGCTGACTGGAACATATCTCCCGGACTTATCGCTGACGATGTCCTTATCACTACAAAGAAATCAGGACCATACCCGTTCTCACTGGGACAATCACCAAAACAAACGGGGATTGGCTGTCTAAGTCTTGGCTGGGAAATGTATGGAGTTCCTCCAGGCATCGCATCTCTACCTACACTATTGTCTGTGCCCGGAGAGGAAAATACAAAACGAACTTGATAACGCGGGTCTCCCGGTCGAGAATACCAGACAGGCACCCCATCTAATCGTAGCGGTAAGTCTATATAATCTATATCTCCGTTATCTTTAATTATGGGTGGGTCAAATACACCATTTGTATTCCGTGGGTCCCAATCATTATCACGCCACATCGAAACACCACTTACCTTATTATTTGCAGGGTCTTCTTCGTCTAAAGATAACAAATCATTATATGGGTCAAAACTCATAACATTACTCTGTGCATTTGCATCGTAAAACTCTACAATTACCTGCTCTAAGAAGGTTGGGTCTTTTACAACATACCAGGGACTACCATTCCTTGGTGTCCCAGCCCTTAATCTTAGAGTGCGACTCTGTGCCGCAGTAATTTCAAAAGCCTCAACTCGTTTATCTACCTCCTGTCCTGCCTGTCCATAAGCAACCAACCACATACCCACAACCTGCTGTGTCCAGGAACCATTGGAGAAATATCCCTGAAGACTTGTGCTCGGAATAATAATATCCTTTGAGTCAGGGGTAAATGACTTATCTCCTGCCGCAGCCCCTGTCCCATTTCCATAAGCAATCATATTTTCAACTCGATTCATTGAAGCATCTATACCCAATATAGCGATAGGTTGTCCGCCGGGAATTATCACAGGCGTAGTAATCCCACTCGTAGATGGAGGCAATAGTGCATCTGTTAAATCCACAACCCTTGCAGGAACACTTACCTGCAACATATCATGTCCATAAAAGTCCTGAACTCCTCCTTCTTCGGGATTTGTTTTGAAAGCAGCACCTCTTGACGATAATCCACCCTGCGATAAGACAACACCTGCAAATTGTGCTGAGGTCGGTGTCCTATCGGGCAATCTCGCTGGCACAACACAACGGAACTCTTCAAATGCACTAACAGTATCCGAAGTCCTTATTACTACAAATAGGTCATCGCCAGTATGTCCACCTTCAGTAAGTGATTTGGTATATTCTGTAGGAACAGCATTTGCAATACCTTCGTCATCATATTCTGGTGTCAAAACATCTAATAGTAATGATTGTTTCGTAGCAAATAATGCTTTCTCTGTTTCTTTAATATCTTTTAATATTCCTAATGGAAGTGGGGATGTTAAGTTATTACTATCCTCTTCTAAACTTTTTGCACCTAATGGAGGGTTCGCTCCACCAGAACGAACATCTGATTGAGGAATTGTCCATGGTTTAGCCGGTGTAAGCGTTAATACCCACGCAAGGTCTTGAAGTCCATCCCACGCATCTTTCTGTGCTGAAGTTAGTGTAGGTCTATCTGGGTCAGACAAATCTACTATACCGTCTGTAACAATTCCATCACCACTTAAATCATCAGGTATATTATCACCATCTAAGTCAACAGGTTCAGGGTTTATTCCCCATTCCAACGAACCAGGAACCAATGGAACTATTCTATCTGAAAACACTGGAATAATTGAAGTATCAAGAGTAATCGGACCACTAAATACACCATCTGTATTTGTATCCTCATATAGTAAAACACCGGAAGATGGTAATGTTCCGCCTGTGCTATCCAGTGGTGTCAAATCAGATGGGTCAAATTCCGGACCCCAAAATGCAACCGAAATGCTGTTTAGTGCTACAGGACCTAACCTGTTCACTACAGGGTCATCTGCCCCTGATAGATTTAGACCTAACATGGCTACAGGTTGAGATTTGTATTCAACCTTTTGCCGTAGAATTCGTGCTGCACGAGATTCACCGTTTGGACCTGAATTCACTGTATTATTTCCCCAGCCTAATGGCCAATCTGCCATCTGTGGATAACGATTTCGCACCATAGCATTCTTAGCAATCAGCCATGGACCCCGTTCTATTGCATTTGCCCTTCCACCTTGAACACCATACGGATATTGTTGAACAGCCAGCATGTTCCCATTCATCATATATGGACCCACATACGCCGCGTGTCCATTTTCAAGTTCTAAGACATTGCCACTATTACTCCGTATATAAAATCTACCACCATTATTATCAATAAACCACCAACCTGATAAATCTACACCTTCAAAGTTTCCATCTAATAATTCAGCATAGTAGGTATCGTTCCTATAACTTGACCAGACACCCTGCCATGTTTCAACAACATTCGGGTCTTCATTCGGGTCATAGTGATAATATTCAAGATTATCAGATAGACTCCCCTCTTCTGCATACACAATAGAACGGGAACCAAATCTATCGAGGTTCTGTCTTATAGGCCATGAATAGTAATCAGGAAGCGTTGGCTGAATAAATGGTTTACCATAAGCCGTGCTTCGAGGAGTGAGTGACCGAACAAGTAATGGGTCATCAAAAGTCGGCTCAAATGGAACACTTTCAAACGAATATTGGAACGATGTCAATTCATCCAAGTTCGGCACAGGAAGACCTGTCCAATAAACACCCTCAGAATAGTCCGGAAGGAATCCGGGGTTATACAGATAACTTCCTGCAACACTCATCCTAAGCAATATATTCACATTTGGGTCAGGACTTAAATCAGATGGAGGTGCTAGTCCCAATAAAAATCGCTGGCTAAAAATACCAAAAACATCTATACTCGAACCTAATGCTAAAGGTGGGTCAGACCACAAACATAAATTGGATACCCCATTTAAGCCTCTCCAATCATAAAAAGCGTAATTTACAATTGAAAGCGCATGACTCTCAATAGGCACAGGTTGCGTGGGGTGTATATATGTTTCCCTACCAAAGGTATTATCTGTGCTATAAGTTAAAACTAGGTCGTGTATTTCAAAGCCGATTCGCTGTGCTTTTACATTATCCTGTGTATGTTGTCGTTCTGTCCACCACGGTCTGTTTATTCTACGATTCGTTTCTGCTGTTGAACCTTCAGGATAAGGCTCATCTATCCAGGTTGTGTCCTGAATATATTTTCTTCCCCTGTCTAGATTCATATTAGAAAACCAGATACCACCATCCCAGTGCCCTCCATCTCGCGGATTCCATCTACGCGGCTCAATAAAGGCTCTAAAATCACCACCAAAGTTAGCACCCGGTCCCGATGTCCGTCCTGACAAATCTTTTCTACCGCTATTAGTTCTTAATACTACAAAATAATCTGGCTTTTCTATTGCCGTATCAATATAACCTTCAGGAAAATAATCCGCAGCAGGTTCAAAATATCCTGTAGGTGGGTCATTGGGACATCTTCTCCTTCCGCCCGAAAACTGCAACTTGACCTTCCACCATGGGTCTCCCCCTCCCGGAGGGAATGGCTCATATTCCCATGAAATTTTCCCATCTACTAATCCGCCCTGGTCCTTTGTCATTGGATACATTGGACAATCACTATTTGCAAAAGAAATTCCAAAACTGCTTCCAGAAGGGTCAAGAGGCACGGGAAAATCAAACTTGCCATTGCCGCCCTGACCTTTTTCATAAGTATCATGCCACAACCAGGCACCGTTAAATGAATAGTCATTTTGAACTGCTGTGTCACAATCTCCTCCTGACGAGGTTGTTATTTCATCTAACGCATAGTTTGGATTAAAACCACCATTCCCCGGCGGACCATAAGGGTCACCGCCAATATCTGTCAAAATAAGATTTATCTCTTCAATTTGAGCATCTGGACTTCCATGCGCATTAATTCCTATTACAGGCACCCATGTATCTACAGGCCAGATATGACGAATATCCAGGATTTCTCCTGTTACCGCTTCAATGAATGTATTGGAAATATCCCACCTCGGTCTTGAATGTTCTGCCACAGGTGTATACATAAAGAAAGGCCAACTTGAAAGGTTGCTATCTTCCCCAGGTCTATATCCAAAAATAGTATCCCCCGTTAAATCATACACATTGAAATGTGCTTCATACTGATTCTTTTCATCCAGTATATCTCCATCATAAAAATTTGGGCTATAAGAGTCAACTGGTGCCCCATCGCTTTGGGTTGGGAAAGAACCTACGCCATAGTTCCAATAAGGGAAAGGAATTGCACTAACTATTGTGGACAAATTGGGTCCACTATAAGGTTGCATCCGTGCCATAGTTACTCTTACACTCATTGAATTATTATTCTTCCAATTATATGTAAGACGAGCCGCTACAATATAACCAATTCCTGGGTCTGGTCCTGCGGTTACCCATTGTTTTAATATACCTTCGGTAGTATCTACACCACCATCGCCAGAACGAATTTTAACAAAGGGAAACAATTTTGTAGGAGGATTGTTTTGGGGATTTACTGCTCCAAATGGGTCTGTAGGGTCATATTCAGAGCTTTGAGGATTCATTGTAAAATTAAGGTTATAATTCAAATCCTCAGAAAAATTACCAAAGGCATTTGGCATCTCATAAGGATAACCATACCTATCCCAGGTCAACATAGGTTTACCCGGCACAATACGAAAAGCATTGGGCGTTCCCGTAATATAAACCAACCTACCATCATAATTAAAATCTAAAACCTCATCAGGTTTTCCATCTGGACCCCAGTCTACAAAAAGACCAAACTCCAAAATATCCTCAGGTTCCAGACTTCCAGTTAAACTCCACAATTGATAATTTAATTGAACCAAAGTGCGTGGAGCAGGTTGGTCCGGGGTGTATTTCATATTAAAACTGAATAAAGGAGTCCAGTCATTTAACGGTAATAAACCTTGTCCATCAGTTATCAAATCCTTTGCATCAAAGTTTGCCTGTGGCATTTGCCCTTCTGAACGAACAATAACATAATCTTCTTTATATATTGGTTGGTCATTAATAGAAGGACAGTAAATATATTCCTCTTGTGGATTATTCGGATTTGCAAGACGAATCCGCATACCTATAGTATATCTACCTCCCACTTGAAAATACTGTGAATTTTGCCCACCAAGGACAAAAACCTGATTCTGTGGTTCTACACGCGGGTCATATCTCTGTTCTACTTGATACTGCCATTGAAATCCCTGCGTGCCCGGCCTGCCTCCAGAAGGGGAACTTATATACCATGTTATATTTGTAATATTAGGCATATCATTGGGACCAAACTCGGGAGAAAGTTCATATATTAACCTTAACCCTACTGACAAAGGTGCAGAACCATCTGTCGGGTCTGCAACAAAAGTAAGCCTCGTTATTTGCCCACAGGTTGGATAAACAAGATTAACAATTTGACCAGGAATAAAAGATGGTAAAATACCTAATAATGATTCAGTTGGTGCTGACGAGGCTATTTGAACCCTATTTCCAGAACTCAACAGACTATTACTATCATTTGAATTATTGCTGACAACAATCTGTTGACTTTGTTCAACCTTAAAAATTTTATCCTTCTCTAAATAACCTAAAATCGCAAGTGTAAACAAACATCCAGTAATAACAAATAACTGAAATAACGAATAAGGTATCTGCTTCAGTTTCACGGTAATTTGCTCCTTACATTTGTTTCATTAAATAAAATATAGCCTTTTACCTTTGTAAAGAAACTATCACTCATAAATTTTTAATGTCTATCATATTCTTTTCTTATAAAATTGCACTCTTATAGATTTTAATATATTACCACATACAATAATCATATATGAAACTTTTACTCACATTATAAAATTGTTTCAATTAGTTTATCATTTCTCAATAAACAATATACAATCTTTCTGTTATTTAATTTCTTAGAAAATTATAATACATTTTTATAATTATGTCAATAATTTATTTGATTTTCAAATTAAATTGCAACATTTATACTATTTTTTTCAATAAATTTATTTTACAGCATATTTAACATTTGTTTGTCAAGAGAATTCCTCAACTCAAACAAATAATAGAAAAACAACATTAAATAAAATAAATCAAATCATACCTCATGTATCTATACCTAACCCAACTGCTAATATGAGGACACTTTTCTATGCTATAAGTATTATAAACCCCTATTTTTATTTAAATTTTCTAAACAACAAAAAATATTCGGTATAACAATTGAATTAAAGATTTCTCGCTTCGCTAAAAATGATAAAGAGAACTAAATAAACATAATAGAGTTTATATTTATAGAGACACCTGAAAAAAAATCTTTTTGTATCATATAATAATTAGTGGCAAAAAAATAATGATAAAATAAAAATAAGCATTTTTATAAATTATCAAGTCTATTGTTTGGTTTGTATTACAAGAAAATACTCTGTCCCTGCAGAACGCCACTTTTTGATAAGGTAATTTTTAAACACAAATATTATGAATAGATGTAAAAAAACTCCTCACCTAGCAAAGAGAAGATGTCACCTCAGCGACGGAGGGGTCAGTTCCCCTTAAACACCCCCTATAATGACTCCCCATTTTGCAAAAAGGGATATTTTATTAATCCCTAATTTGTATAGAAAGCCTTCTATAAAAAGGAGAATTTTATAAGACGCCATGACCGCTACAATTTGAATATCTCTTTGCATTTTATCTGTCGCCTTTAGATTTATCCATATCAAATAAGATATAAAAATATAGACAAAAATGTCTGCTCTACATTTTTTATTTGGTATTCTGCATATCTTGTATGGATTTCATCATATCTCTTACTATGTCTAATAATTCCTGCTTGATTAAATATACTCCCTCTTTGCCATCTTTCTTTGCCCAACGATAACGGGCATCACTTTCATTTGTCGAACCAATTGTCAATGTGCCTGTCACCATATTTGGTCTTTGTTCTTTTTCTTTCGAAATAACTGATATTTTCAAAACAGGCTCTGCAACTTTTGCCTCGTCTTCTTTTTGATTGCTCACCTCTGCTGCGGTTAATGTGGACAGATAACGAATTGCACGCAACAAATCCCCTTGATTGGACAACACCTTGTTTTCGGGTTTCTGTACTGTCCAATTTCCTTCAATTTGTTTAAATATATATTCATTGGAATCCAGTGTTAATGCAATCTCCCCTATTTCCGCAGGTGAAAAACGGTATAGCAATAAACTTCGGAAACTTTCAGGACGAACCCAGAGTTGTGAAATTACATCATTTAAAGCAATACCGACTTCTCCTGTATCTTGATTAATATAGCAATGGAGATTATCATCAGGAACAGGCACATATCGAATCTCTATTATTTCGCTATTTGCCATGGAAAATCTTAAAATATCCTTTGAATTATTTAATCCTCGCTCCTCCCATGTCCCACCAGGAAAACTCTCTACTTCAATGTCTTTCAATTTGCCAATATAATTATTGATATTTAATACATCTATGTCATCCATTGGCGGTTGAGTCATTACCCAGCCTTTATCTTGTGTTTTTTCAAGGATAAACACTGTATTATTATTTTCAATTCTTTCAATCTTATTTATATTGGTAAGGTCTCGTGTAAATATCTTGTGATTGCGGAAACTTTCTGGTGAACGCGGTAATAATTGCATAAATTGCGGGTCTAATAGAAATACAGAATTCTGTCCTGCTAATTTTGCAAATACACCTGTGCAATCAGAAATTTTCAATCGTCTTCTCTTTTCCTTATCCTTTTCCTGAGTGCTCTGCCCTGCTGTTTGCATTCCGCCCAGGAATAAAGTTTGTGGTTTCCGTTCTTTAACATCGTAATAAGTAAGCCGACAGAAAGGTGTGTCTAATCCATAATCAGACAAATTTTCAGGATTATCAATAAAGTCTCTACCCACTCCATATTGAATTTCAGACGCTAAAGCATTCACAGCCTCCTGGTCTGCAAGTCCCTTGTTGGGAGAAATAATATACCATGGTGCATTCTCATTTTCGCGTTCCATAATCACTACAACCGATTCCTCTCCTACCTTTGGCATATATTCAGAATCTTTCATTTCATCGTCTTCTGTCCATATCCTCGCAAACTCAATCCGCGATAATGGAACCTCCCTATCTTTAACCAGAAAGCGAAAACGCAAATCTTCTAAGGAGCGATTCAGTTCAAAAAACTGTTTGTCATCAACCAAAAAAACAGATTTCCCATCCCTTGTTGTATACCGATATGTGTGGGTTGGGTCTAAAAAACCAAACGCAAGTTCAATAGGCTCGTTCATTCCATCAACCACAGCCTTTATTGTCAAAGCGGGTTTATCCAATCCATAAGCCGATTTATCTTCTACTTTCTCCAGTAGTGTTCTTTGATTTTTTAGTTCAGTTAATTTTTGTGCAACTCTGTCCCACATCAATTGAAAGGCAGGAATATCTGTTGAAGGCTTTTCAAAATTCCATTTTCCATCTGCACTCTTCTTCCCGACACATAGAGGTTTTCCTGCCTGTTGTAGATGTAATTCACGCACAGCCGACTGGTCAAAGGTAAATATCTTTTTGGCTTCCTCTTGAACTATCTTCTTTTCTTCTTTCCACCAATTGGAAGTCCAATATAAAACAATAAGGACAACTAAAATCAAGATTAAAACAGAGGTGCTACGCCATCTCACAACGGTCTCCTCCTTACAATATAAGTAATAAGCCCTGCAATGAGAACAATCTGTGGTGTTAACATTACAGAACACCAGACAAGCCACCGTCTCTGGGTATCTGATAAAACTATAGGTTTATCTTCTTTCATTGTAGGCCTTATCAAAATCAACTCATCATGCTCCGTCAACCATGCAAGACTATTCAAAAGAAAATTTATATGTCCACCAATACTAATTCGTTCATTTGTAATAAAATCCGCATCCCCCATTACAACAAAACGACCTGTCTTTTTCGTTCCATCAGGGGACTCTATACTTTTTGTTCCGGCAACTGCTACATATAACGGTCCCTCTTTCTCCCCGGGTTCATATTTTACAGCACCACCTTCAGCCAGACGCGAAAGGTCTGTCTCTGCCCAATATTCTGGCGGTGTTCTCAACAGTGGAACTACTTGAATATTTTTCGGCACATTCTCAGCTGGTCCCACAGTGCGAACAGCCCTTAATAGCAATGGCTGGTCCATGCGTTGAGTAATGGGATGGTCTATTCGCATTGAGCCACGGAAATCCATGAAATCTTTCTCTACCTTCTCAAATGGTTTCGGGTCAGAACGGAATTCAATTTCCCAGGGATTCTTCCTTTGGACGGTGAACGATATATCAGAACCTACCTCTACCCCTAATTGTTCTTTTAACCAGGGACGAAGATTCTCCACACCACTTTTACCTAAACGAACACCTATCCAGGGTTCTAAAAAAATCATTAGCCTGCCACCTGAATCAAGAAAATCTAATAGTGCCTTCAACTCCTCACGGTTCAAATCCCCTTTCGGATTATGGATTATTACCACCTCATAACTCTTGGGAACTTCAGGAAGTTCAACACTAATCTGGAAAGGTTCGAGTTTATATGTTTCACCTTCAATGATTGCCCTTGCTATAGACAGTCCATCAGGATTTGCGTCATCCAACGGAGTCTCATTATGTCCCATCAAATAGCCAACCTTTGTTTCAGACTCTTTTAATACACTAATCAAGGCTTGTGTAAAATCTCGTTCCTCCATGCGTGGATTTGCTCCATTCAGCATAATAACCCTTTGCCGATTTCCACATTTCAACACAACTGTTCCTTGTGTTGAAGCATGGGTAATATTCAAAGATTCCAATTGCACACGGTCTATCTGCGGGTCTAATGTTTCTATACTCAAAAACGGCGTATACTTTTTGCACTGCTCTAAAAATCGCATTGTCTTGTCTTTTGCAATAACGACCTCCTCCGTATCAATATCAACGAAAAAGCACAGAACCTTTACCTCTTTATTTATAGATTGCAAAACATTAATCGTCTGCGGGGAAATATTCCGACGGCCTTCCTGAGTCAAATCAATAGAGACATTCCAGCGTAGGACAAAAGCATATAGCACAATACAAATCCCCAAAAATGCCAATGTGGAAACAATAGCATTTAACCCTGAAGCAGCACGACCTGACCAACCAGATTCTTTAACCATATTCAAAAAGACAAAAACTAACCAGGCAACCCCTGAAATAATAAAAATACCACCAAACAACAATACCCAGAGATTAAATATCTCCTGCTTCCAGACCAGATAGTTTAACACCAACAGCAAACTTACAGCCGAAATGATTCCGCTATATGTTTTTAAGTTTCTTTTCATTCGCAAATAAACACTCCTATACCCTTATTTTCGCCAGTTTCTCGATTCTAATGCTCGAAATGTCAGAAACACAAAAAACGCAGTGCAAAGTAAATAATACACGATGTCCTTGGGCTCAAATATTCCCAGAGCCATATTTTTTGCATGATTATCTAACGGTAGTTCCAATAACAGGGAACGAAATAGCCAATATATATTTTCAACTGAACCTCTTAAAAACCCGGGAAAGGTATTCGGCAAAGATGTTTTTTGAGGCATTTTCTCTGCTACATTGCCGACAATAAACAATAATAAATATACCCCGAAACTAACCAGACCCGCAGTAATAGGATAAGTTATCAACGATGAAATAAACAATCCCAGACTCAGAATTGCCATTCCCATCAAAAATACTGAGCAAAGTCCAAATAGAAATACGCTCCATTCCATATCTGTAAACGGAAGCAATAAGAACACATTGATAGCAATTAGGCCTACTGCGAGCAATAGAACCGCCAGAGCAGAACCAAACTTACCAAAAATAATGTCACGGTCTCGCAAGGGATAGGTTAATAACAATTCCATAGTTCCTTTGTGATACTCCTCTGAAATTAAACGCATTGTTATTAAAGGAGAAAGAAACATAATCATAATCCCACAAAAAACAAAATACGGACTCAAAAAAGTCTCTTCAAAATCTGGAACTGTGGTATAACCAAACTGAAAGGGCGATTGCGATATTTGCACATAAGTAAGGAAAGATAAAACAAACGCTGTTCCAGTCAAAAGGGCAATAAGTCCTAAAACCACATATCCCGATGGTGTCACAAAGAAACTGATAAACTCTCTTTTACCAATATTCCATGCAGATTTCATTTCTCTATTCCTACTCCTTCTCTCGCAATGGCTTTCAAGAATGCTTGCTCAATCTCAACAGTCGGTTTAGTCGGGTCAATTGTAATTTCAGATACAATCTCGCCTGCATTCATAATTAGTGCCCGCGAACATAATAACGAAACCTCTGAAAGAATATGTGTGCTCAACAAAACCGTGTGTCTTTCTCCAAGGTTTTTTATCAAATCACGGATTTCTACCACTTGTTGCGGGTCCAATCCTACGGTAGGCTCGTCTAAAATAATTACAGGCGGCGAACCAATAAGTGCTTGAGCCAATCCCAATCTTTGCCGAAAACCTTTCGATAGAACACCGACAACTCGGGAATATACCTCTTCTAATCCACAGGTTTGCACAACCTCATCAACTGCAATTTTACATTGTGTAGAGGAAAGACCTTTGACTTTAGCAACAAACTTCAAAAAAGATTTGACCGTCATTTCGTCATAAAGCGAAACGCGCTCAGGTAGGTATCCAATCAGTCGTTTCACCTCCAATGGATACTCATGTATCTCATACTTGCCTATTGTTGCTGTCCCATAACTTGCAGGCATAAACCCTGTTAAAATACGCATCATTGTGCTCTTGCCTGCACCATTAGGACCCAGTAATCCGACTCGTTCACCTTCCTTAATAGAGAAAGATACCTCTTTCAAGGCACGAAACGAACCATAATACTTTGTTAATTTCCTGACCTCAATCATGATTTCTAATCACCATATTCATCAATTTGATAAAAAATTATTTCCAAAATGTTATATTCTTGACACATTTTCATTTCTGCTAAAAGAACAATCGGCACTTTTTTCTTTCTAAACGGAATCCTTTTCCGATAGAACGATATTAAATAGAACTATTATAACCATACTCTATTGATTTTCAGTGCTTTAAATCAAATCTATCCCTACAATCAATCTCTGGCACAAAACATGCCCCATATTATAATGCAAAAAGAAAGGAAATTACATGGTAGTTCAATGTTGCGTATGTAAAAAAATCAGACTCAACAGAGAATGGACTAAACCGAACAACGAACAACTACATAACGAGAAAATTAGCCACACCTACTGCCCCGCCTGTGCCCACAAAACCCTAACCGAATACCACAAAAACCGTCGTCCCCTCCTTTCACATTCGGATAGTCCTCTCAAACTCTTATCACATTCTAATCACCTCAAATACCCCCAACACTAAACAAAAAAATCTTCTCAAAATTTTTAACAGAACTCTTTTCCTCGATAAACTTGTTAATTGATAATAATAAATATATATAAATTCAAATTGTGTTTCCTATATTTCTATTTATATTTTGCTTATATTTATAGTAATGTTTATCTTAACTTACTCTAAATATTTTAAATGTAGGGATATCTAAAAATTAAGGTAATATTGATTATGAAAAATAGAGAAGAGGGGTAGAAATTATAGGAATAGATAGAATTTTTTTAGTAAATTATAATGCATTTTAATTTATTTTTTTTATCAATTACTTACAATATTTCTAAGATAGATTGTCAAATTATATGGGAAATTAAAAATAGTCTTAAAAAAAGAAGATACGAGTTAGATATTTATTATAACTTGAATAGAAGAAAAATCTATTTTTTCACTTTTTAATAAAAATTCTTTAAAATAAAAAATCTTTCAATAAAAATAATTTTTTTCAGATGTCTCTAAATAAATTTAGAACCATCGAAATTATTGAACTCAATAAACGAGCCCACTAAAGATAGCAAATTCATAAAGATTTTGCGTTAATTATAGTTATAATAACAAATTAACCCCAATCATACCCGTGTCTTGGGCAAAGTTTTCCAGTCCCCTTACAATTAGGACAAGATTTCTGAGGATCGCCAAATATATTTCCTGAGTAAACTGTTCCTTTACCTTTGCATGTGGGACAAGTAGTTAGTCTTGAATTACATTTCCTGCAATGTTCATCAGCCATAGTTTGTTCTCCTTCTGTTTAAAGTTAATAAATAAACTCTATTTTTTCCCAAATATACTATTATCTCTTTTCTATTTTAATATTACCTTCTCTCAACATCTTCTATCTACAACCTACTGCCCCCTGACATCTACTCTAATCCTCAAATTTTTTCTTATAAAACTAGCAACCATTTGTAAGAATACTCAAAATGATACAAAATATCATTATGAATATGGGGGCAATATCAAATATATCACTAGATTTTGAACTATTATGAGAAATAAATAATATATAGAGAATACTAGTAATAAGAAATGAAAAGAAAAATGACGGAGACGAAATATAGGAGACTATTGTATCAATAACTTGTAATAATATTTCTAATAATATATAAGCTATTCCTACAACTACTACTATTATTATTGTTCCAAATAATATAAGACTGAGAATATCCCATATTGATTCACTAATATCCCATATTGATTCACTACTTGAATAATCATTTTTTGTTTGTGGTTGGGTATTTACGGGTTCTATTGATTTCGGTATACTTTTTTTAACTTTCTTTTGGTCTTTTTTTACTCCATTACACTTCTGATACATATCATCCAATTTATCCTGTGCTTCCTTATTTCCTTGTTCTGAAGATTTTTTATACCATTCCATCGCTTTAACATAATTCTTTTTTACTCCTGAACCTTTCTCATACATTCTTCCTAAATAGAACTTTGCCTTACTATCCCCTTCCATAGATAATAATCCAAAATGAACCCATGCCTCTTCATATTTCTTCGTATTGTATTGTCTCTCACCTTCTTCTATGCTTAACCCTGGTATCTTTCCAATCTTACCTAAACCATTTACAATTAATCTCAATACTTCTTCATCTATATCCTTTAAATCCCTCTCACTAATATCTATCTGCTTATATGGTAAATATTCTTCCTTATCTATACCTATCTCTCTTAAATCAAGATACACTTTGCATAATTGAAGAAGCATCGTCTTACCGTCTTCTTTTCTATCATCTCCATTTAAACCCATTAAATACTCATAGTTTGAAAAAAACCTCTCTAATTTCTCATCTCTCTTACCACTGCTACTAACATATTCATTATAAATTTTTCTTAATATCCCTCTCTCTAAACGTCCGTATATCGTTTCTCTACCAGATTCTAATACCTTTACCTCATGGCGAACCAATAAGTCAACAAGAAATTCTACATTTACAACATTACCATACAAACTAAATGGCAAATCTTTCCTCACAGTATACACAAAACGAATAACCTTACTCTCCTTCACAGAACCCTCCAATAATTTCTCTATCCACACACTCAGGTCATAATTCTTATTATACTCTAACCATCTTCGTATATTTCCCCGTCCCAGAAGTTTAATTGCTAACACAAAACTTTTTTCACTCCTAATAAATGCCTCTGCTAAACCCTCCAAATCTCTATACTGCTTGCCTAAAAATTTATATGGCTTCGCATAGCCCTTCTTATCCACTACTGCACTCCGCTTCACCGGAATATCTCTATCACCCAAAAGCCATCTCCGAACTTCGTCATAACCCCACCTATACTCTTTATTCCGCGTCAATAAGCCCATTAACAATTCACGATATTCACCCGCCTCTTCTGGTATCTCTATCTCCTCTTTAAATAATCGGTATAGTATTAATCTTTCATTCAAACCTGTAAACGGATGACTACCCAATACTAATTCATAAAATATCATTCCCAATGACCAATAATCTACCTCTCGTCCAATAATACCACTAAAACTCTCTGGGGCCGAATACATCGATGTCCCCTTTACCGTAGTCATCTTCTTCGATAACTCTGCGTCTATTACAGAAGATACTCCAAAATCCGTAAATATCAAATCTAATGGATTCTCCTCTCGAACAAGTATATTCGTAGGCTTTATATCCCGATGTATCACTTCACTATCATGCAAGGTATATATCGCCTCGTTCAATTCACGAATTACTGCCCTTATATCTATCTTATGATTTTTACTATAATCCCGTAAATTGCCATACTTCGCATACTCCATTAACTCATACCAACGATGCATCTCCTCATCATATTCAACCTCATAAATATATACCAAATGCTCCTTATATCTATGACTTAACTCTTGAACCTGCCTCAATATCTCCGGCTTCGGGTCCATCCCTCGACGATACAACTTCAACGCATAGTCCTTACCATCACTACCACGAACACGATATATATCTGCTTCACCTCCACAAGCAGGCAACTCCTCCACTACCTCATAATCGCGAAACCTCCGCAATTGTATCCCTGTTGTCTTACTCTCCCCTTGACCAATCGGCGTCTGTAAATCCCCCTCCTTCTTAATCACTGTCCTGTCTATTTCTTCCACACTACCTTTAATCACCGTCTTGTCTACTTCATCGCCTCTACCTTTAATCACTGTTTTGTCTACCAAATCATCAGACATGTTTCCACCATTCTCCGATGAATAATTTTCCTCTTTCCTTACAGTTTTATCTAAATCCTCTTGCATTTTCATTCACCTATTTTTAATTTTTTTAACGATTTAACAAAGGATTTTATTGTAATTTTCTTTCTTGCTCTTTAATCTGTGTAGTCTTTTGTCCTTTTCTTCTTTTAGATGTTTCTTTCCTTTCTATATAAACTATTCCTACCTCTTCTGGCTCCTGGATTGCTTTGATTTCAATTGGGTATCCTTCTCCATTCATTTGTGTTATTGAATCTTTATATGTCTCACACCACTTCTTGGCTACCTCTACATCCCTCTGCTTCTCATATTCACCTATATCTGTTTTTTCTGTTTCCTTTGCAAATCGTGTAATAATATGCCCTTCTTTATCAAACTTTACCTGTAACTTATAGTCTTCTCCTAATGGTGTCTCTAATTCTATTATCTCTTCTTCTTTTATCTCTGGAAGTGTTTCCTTTTCCAGTAATGTATAACCCTTAGATTCTAATGTCTGCAAAAATTTTTCAAAAGCCTTCCGCTTCTCTCGAATAAGTGCCTCCTTCTTCTTTGCATCCCGATAGGCTTGAAAATATCCCCAGAATTCTTTGGACTTTATATATTTCTTCTCTAATAACTCTGCCCCTAACTTTCTTATATCGGAATCTTCTAATTCTTCATCTTTTAATATAGAATTTATTTCATCCTTATATACTTTTGTATAGTAATAATCCTCCTTTATCTTCCCGTAGGTTATTTTTACCCTATCTTTTAAGTTCCTTAATATTGTTGGCTTATTTTTATTATCATCAAGATACTGATTTATTTCCTTTTCTAATGCAAGATACTCTTCATTATCCATATCTTTTATTAGAAACATGTATTTATAAAGGTCTTCTTCAAGTGCATGCAACTTTTCTAATGCTTCTTGTTCCTTTTTCTCCTTTTCTTGAGATATGACCTTATCCATAGAAAAATCATCAGAAATAAGTTTAATATCTATTAGTATATTAGACTGCTCCAATAGAACTTTCATCTTCTTTGTATATTCTTCAAGCAATCTCTGTTTTTGTAAAGGTGAATGAGTAGATGTTTTTAATGCCTTTATATCATCAATAATTTCTTTGATTCCCTTATGTAATTCACCTTCTCCTTTGGGTAATAATTCTTCATCAAATTGTTTCTCTATAGTTTGATATATGGTTAAATAATTGGCTACTTGCTGTATTTCATTATCTAATAATTTGAGTTCTGAAAGAGATTTTTTGCTAAGGTTCTTTATCTCAGATTGCAATTTATTAACTTCATAAAACTGAGCAAGGTCTTTTATATCTTTCCATTTCTCATTTATTTGGTTACGACATTCCCGCATTTCCATTAATTCCTTTACAAGAATTTTTATTTCTATTACTTGTTGATTAATATTATTTATTTTTGTTTCCAGCCATCTTCCACTATTACCTGATGAAAACTGCTGATAAGTAAATTCTTTTAATAAAATATCTATTAAATCTTCAACCTTTTTATATTTGCTTTTTATACCAGAAAAAATTTCATCATCACACTGACTCTTAACATCTTTCAACATCTCCTTTAACTTTTCTGATATAGACTGTTTTTGACTTTGATACATTGTATAAGGGACCGCTTTATTTACAACTTTATATGTTGTATATCCGAGGACCTTAACCCCTCCTAAGATAGCAATTCCAGACAAAGCAATGGTTCTTCCTACTGCCATACCTATTTCTGCGATACTCATACTACTCATATTTTGACCTCCATTAGAATAATGCTTATGTTATCATTATCACCTTTTTCAATTGTTTTTTTAAACAGACAAACTGCTTTGTTATCACTTTCATTTTTAATACAGTCTTCCATTTCAGATTCCGTTAAAACATCCCATAGCCCGTCAGAACATAGCAAAAAGTGCTCCTCACTGGATAATTCTATCTCGAGATAATAGATTTCGAGAGAATCACTGATGGTTTTACTTGAAAGGGCACAGGTTAAGATATTGCGTTGCGGGTGAGTTCTTACCTCTTCGTGTGAAATAATACCCTGTTCTAATAACTTACCTACAAATGAGGTGTCTTTTGAAAGTTGTTGAATAAAATCTCCATTCTTTCTATAAACCCTACAATCGCCTACATTAAAAACAAATCCTTTACCACCCGAAAGATATAAACCTGCAACGGCTGAACCTATCTCTGCGGATTCACATTTCTCGTCCGCATACACACGAAGTTCGTCATTTGCCTTAGTCAAGGCAGCATAAACATTCTCCTTCGAGTCCATTTGGCTTTGGGCAAGGGTTTCAAGAACAATTTTGGAGGCTATCTCACCATACATAGCACCACCCATTCCATCTGCAACTATAAAAAGTGCTCTATCTATACCTGTAATCAATTCTTCACCAGTATCATCTGAAACAATTCTACCATTGATAAGAATTGCATCCTCATTGTTATCTCTTTGTGTTCCTTTGTTGCATATATATAAAGTTTTTATGTCCATTTTATCCTCTTATTATTTTATCTGTAATATTTTGAAATTTATATCCTCAGCAATACTTACCATATCACCTTCTTTTATCTCATATTTCTTTCCTGGATTCAATTTCTCAGTGTTGAGATAAGTATAATTAGAACTATTTAAGTCCTGGATATACCATTTATTATTCTCTAATGAGAAGACGATGTGCTTGCGTGAAATTGTTTTATACTTTTCAAGAATCTCCTTGCCTTTATGATGTCTACCGATAATATCCTCATTATACAAAGTGATTATATCTTTCTGATTTTCAAATTGAATTAATATGCATTGTTTTTCCTGTTCTCTGTTATTGGTCTCTTCTTTAATATCAGGTTTTTTTTGTGAAACATTTTCAGGTTTATCTGTGGGCAAACCAATATCTTTAGGTTCTATTGAAGAAATGATTGTCATACAACTTTTACATATTGGACTTTCTGCATTATTTTTTGTTTTACATGCTGGACAAATCTTACTTAAAGGCATTTTTTATCTCCTGTGTATCTTTTTGAAAAGGAATTCCGACCACAAAGGTCCCTTGTTTTCCCTCAATAAATTGTAGATTTCTATCTTTTTTCTTCAACCCGTGAGTTTCATAAGTCTCTTTCAAATCTGGATTGAAAATATACATTCTTTGATTCCCGGAGCCTCTCCATATAAGAGAGGTTTCATTTCCTTCGACAAAAGGTCCATCAATTAACACATCAATACAAGATAGAACCTCTGAATATTTTTTATCTAATGAATCATAAGTATACCCAGAATAAACCAATATATCGTAATAATGATACTTTCTTGCCATCTTGATTAATTTGAGAAGTGCCTCAGGTTGGTCGAACGGTTCTCCACCTGAAATTGTAAGCCTACCATACTCATTTTTTAAGTAACTTTCTATTTCCTTCCATTTCATTTTGAATCGAGGGTCAAATTCCCAGCCATGGTTTGCAATACATCCCTTACATCTAATTGAGCAGCCCTGAAACCATATACCTAAGCGTTCTCCGGGTCCTAATGTAATAACTGGATAATGAATTAAATTTATTAAGGGAACTATTCTCTTTCTCATTTGACTATTAACTCCCATCCATTTTGGCTTTCAACTATATCTATAATTTTAATACTATCATTAGGCTTCGGCTCAATTTTAATTAAAGCACGAGACAGAGGATTTATAAAAATCTCTTCAATCTTATTTCCAATACCACGACCTCCCATAGAAAGGTCCAAACACACAATATTTTTTATCTTTTCCGTTGTTTCTTCACTTATAATAGGATTAATCTTATGACTATCTTGCAATTTGAACAGAACATTTTCAAACATTTTCTTAAATATCTGTTCTGCTCCTGGTGGGCGGATGAAATCAAAAACGGCTATATTCTCACCAATTCTGTTTAATATCTCAGGCCGAGAAATCTTGAATTTGAAGAAGTCTTCAATTGCGTTCAGAATATTTTCTTCTACCTTTTCATATTCCATTTCGGTATTGATTCTCTGGATACGCTCTCCATTAGGACCAATATCGTAGACACCAAGATTTGATGTAAATACAATCAATGATTCAGAAAAATAGGTTGTTTCACCTCGCCCAGAAGTAAGCCGACCATCATCAAGAATTTGCAAAAAGATGTCTAGGATTTTTGGATGAGCCTTTTCTATCTCATCAAAGAGAACCACTGTAAATGGGTTTTGCTTTATGGAATTTGTCAGTTCTCCGCCTACATCGTAACCCACATAGCCCGGAGGTGCACCTAATAAACGCTGGTCAGAATGTTCATGACCGAACTCCGACATATCAAATCTAATATATGCTGTTTCACTGCCAAAGATTACTTCCGCTATGGTTTTTGCTAATTCTGTCTTACCTACTCCTGTGGGACCTGCAAGAAATAAAACACCTTTTGGCTTTTGTGAGTATCTCGAAAACTGCGACCCTGAGAGATTATAAAATGAACGGCGAACTATGTCTGCTGCCTTTCTAACCGCTTTCTCTTGACCCTTGACTCTCTTCTCGATTAACTGTTCCATCTGTTCAATTTTAGATAATTCTATTTTTGCCCAGGGATTCTCTATCACCCCTATCTTATATCGCCGAATCGCTTCACCGATTTCAACTATGGGCAATTTTTCTCTTCTTGCAAGGGAAACAATAGAAATAATTTCTGTTCCTTGCATTTTTGAAGTCTGGTCAACAAAAAATCCGATTATATCTTTCTGTCTGGTTTCATCTAATTCATTAAATTGGTCATCTTCGCCCATGATTGAATTTATAATCTGTTTTCGGATTTCATTATCCGGTTTAGGGATACTAATCGTCTTAACTTTTGGATTTTCGATAGTAAACCAGGAAGGAATGTCGTTTTCCTTTTCCAATATCCAGAATACCAGATTATAACGAGAATAATTAGAACCCATCATATTAGGAAAAGTGTTTAAGCAGAGACGAAACATTTTGTAATAAAACTCGTTAAGATGGCACGAGTCCCCTACCACTTCATTTAATCGTGAAGAAAAATCTAGAAACAACGCCGACGGATATTTCTCATTACAAATTATTTTTTCTATAGTATCATACCCTTTTTGTACAGAAGCATTATAATAAGTTTCTTTATTAATATTAATTCCAGTAATCTCTTTTACAAGATTCTGCTCCCCTTCTAATAATTTAAATCCAAATAACGGCTCATAACTTAAAAATATCGAGTATTCTTCTTCCTGCTTTAACATCTTTGTTATAAAATTTTTTATATTAGATGTTATTATCTTGATTTCGTCACCATCTTTCACAGGGAAAGGATAAATATCATAAATATTTCCATGCAAGACGAACTGATTTTTTACTGAAAGGAATCTAATAATCTCTTTTGCCCATTTTTGTAACATAATTGTTTCTCCTAAATTTAACATGTTTAAAAGACGAACTATATCCAATTTTCAATTATATAAAAATTTCAATATTTTCCATTAATGCTAACGGGTAAAAAAATGTCATCATTTGTTTAAAACTCATAAACAATAAAAAGGGTATTGATAAAACGAGGGTCCAAAGTCTTTTATTTAACTTGGTGTGTTTAGAATGACAGAAAAATATTCCAGGAATAATATAGGTAGGTTCAAAATGATATAGGATACATAAAAACAACAAAACCTTTGTTATTTTTATAATATCCTTTTGTTATTCAAGGGTTATATACCTTTGTCTCTTAAAGCAAAATAAGAAATATTTAAACTTCTTAATTTTCCAATACATTTCTTTTGTTTTATAATCTGAAATTGATGATAAGAAATCTCTAATATTTTGGCAACAAGTTGTGTTCTAAACTAAAAATTACTTTCTCCCTTGTTCATTTGGACTTTTGTCTTATCAACTCATTATAATACCTTTCATCTCTCTTGAAAACAATCTCAGTTCAAAAACGATATAATTAAAACCCGTTGATTATCTCTCGTAGTCATGCGGAGAGATGTCCGAGTGGCTTAAGGAGCACGCTTGGAAAGCGTGTGTACGGGGAACCGTACCGAGGGTTCGAATCCCTCTCTCTCCGCCAGTTATTACCATAGGGATAATTAAAAAGGATATGCCCACTAATCTTTAAGTAAAGGTTCTTCTTTACAGTCAGTTATATCAAGAACAATCCCATGAACAGCCACAGGTTAACCTTTTTCATAAATTATGTATGTATTCCCTGAATGTTATACCATAAAAATATCCACCCCATCTCACAGGCTATAGAGTCCAACAAAGGAATTATTTCTTCCTCCAATCTATCCTTGCGAGTTGTTGCCAGGGCAAAGAAACCCACTGGATTTTCTCCAATTCTAATGGGAACTGCAAAGACTTTAACAAACCCCTTTTCCTGTAAATTAATAGGAAAACTGTCCATTAAGGGAGAAATCTCTACAACATCATTACTCAACATAATTGTTTCAATGACTACATTATCGAGAGATATTTCTTTTAAGGATTTTTTAATTTCGACTTCCAGTCCTTCTGAAGAGATTAATATGACATTTTTAGATACAACCTTAAACACGGCAGCGGCTTCTAATGAAGTTATTTCAACTACATTATGGATAACTTCCGAAAAGGCTTCTTCCTCAGGAATCCCACACACAAGGTCTTCATAAATCCATTGCAACTGATTTTTTAATAAACGGATACCCCGTGTTAAGAACTTTGTCAAGCGGGGAGTATTTAATTCCTGCCCCAACATAAGGAACAAACTTGAGCCTGATTTTTCACCTTCAAGATTAAGACAAGCCCAGAGCATTAAAAGTCGTTGACTATCTTTAGTTAAGATTTCACCCTCAAATGAAATTGCATTCCCTATTTCTTGTTTACTTGCCTGAAGAAATTGTATCGTCTCTTCCCGAATCTCTTCCGGAACAAATACCTCAAACCAATTCCTCCCCCGAACCTCAGAAGGTAGCCATCCTATCAAATCTTTTATGCGGTCATTAACATAAACAATATTTCCCAAAGAATCAATTTGAAGAACAAGTAAGGGTAGTTCTTTTATAACCTTTAATAAATAGGTCAATCCTGGTTCTCGCAAATCTTTGGATACAGATTCTTCCTTACTTATCGGAAATATTAAAAACAATACTTTATCTGGAACATTTTCACCCTGTTTAATTCTAATTCCAAAAGCACCTAAGTCTTCTGTTGGCTTTTCTTTCTTCTTTGTCTCTTTTTTTACAATTATTTTCCAGATTTGCATCCAGAAATTTAAAGATTCTGGAATAATATTCTCTGAATGTGGATAGACAACCTCAATATATTGATTTAACTGAGTGTTTTCTAACTTTAGCCCTCGTTTAGAACCAATTAGCAGTTTTTTTATTTTCCTATCACAATATTCAATGCTACCATCTACTTGTGAGATAAGAAAACATATACCAGAATTTTTTAGTAGCCTGATAATCTCTCTTATGCCTACCTTCAACATCGGTTTTCCCCAAAAAAATATTATTAAACTGTTTTTTAATTCTGCATCTTTATAACAATTCTATTCTACTCGTATTTTAACCAATATCAACTAATCTTGTAAATATTTTTATTCATTTCTTATTTATTATCGGGAAAAAGGGATGGGGTATAAGAACTTGGAGGATTTAATCCAAAGTGTTTGTAGGCAGATGGAGTAGCAACCCTTCCTTGTGGTGTCCTTTTCAAAAACCCAATTTGGATAAGATAAGGTTCATGCACCTCTTCAATAGTCTGACGTTCCTCTCCTATTGCAACCGCAAGCGAATTCAATCCTACGGGTCCGCCTGAAAATTTTTCTATCACTGTTTTCATCAATAGTCGGTCCATATCATCAAGTCCGAGGTCATCAATACGGAGTAGTTTGAGTGCAGAATCTGACAAGGCAAGGGTAATTGTCCCATCTCCTTTGACCTGTGCATAATCGCGAACACGCCGTAGAAGCCGATTCGCAATACGCGCAGTCCCACGCGAACGCCGCGCTATCTCTAATGCTGCCTCCTCTTCAATCGGCACATTCAGGATACGGGCAGAACGAAGCACAATTATTTGAAGTTCTTGCGGCGAATAGAAATCAAGACGGCACGAATCACCAAACCGAGCCCTAAGTGGTGGAGTTAGTAGCCCGGCACGCGTAGTAGCACCAATTAATGTAAATGGCTTTAAACCCAACTTGATTGAACGAGCCGTCGGACCTTTGCCTAATAGAATATCTATTTCAAAATCTTCCATTGCAGAATAGAGCGTTTCTTCTACGGCACGATTCAAACGATGAATTTCATCTATAAATAGAATATCAAACTCGTTCAATGCTGTGAGTATTGCTGACAAATCTGCCTGCCTTTCTAATACGGGACCTGAGGTCTGATGTATAGTCACATTCATCTCATTGGCTAAAATACGAGCCAGGGTTGTCTTACCTAAACCGGGAGGACCATAAAGTAAGATGTGGTCTAATGGTTCTTTCCTCTGTTTCGCTGCGGAAATTGAGATAGACAATTTTTCCTTCACAGGCTCCTGTCCCGGGAAATCCTGCAAACGCTGGGGACGAATCTGCTCGTCAAAAATTGTTTCATCTTCAATTGGTTCCGGTGCAAATATATGTTCAGAGCCCATTACTGAGAACCTCCTTTCAAAAATTTCAAGGCAGTGCGAATCAGGTCTTCAATGCTGGCTTGTTCCCTTAATTTTTTTCTTGCATAAGACACAGCACTCTTTGCCTCTGCCGCTGAACAGCCCATCGAAATCATCGCCTGATAAACCTCATCTGCATCTGTAATCTTTTCTTCAGGTGGGTTCAATAATGCAGATAGTTCAGTGTCTTCACCCATTTTATTGCGAAATTCCAGAATCAAGCGTTGTGCCGTTTTCTTACCAATACCGGGTGAGGTAGAAATCAAATTAAAATCATTTCCCATAATAGCCCGTCGGAACTCGTTTACAGAAAGTGTAGATAAAACTGCCATAGCCGTTTTTGGACCTATTCCACTTATTGAAATCAATCTCTGAAAAAGTAATTTTTGCTCATCATTTTCAAAAGCGTATATATCCACCGAATCTTCACGCCAAACAGTATACACAGGCAATAAAACCTCATCCTCCAAATGAATCTTGCCTAACAAATTCAATGGTGCACTTAACAAAAAACCAATACCATTTACATCCAGAACTAATGTAGTTGGATAAATCCTTGTTATTACCCCGTGAAGGTAATCAAACATAAACACCTCTTTACAAAAATTATGTTTTTTATTATAGAAAAGTATAAAGTATTATTATAAGATAATTACAATTAAATACCTATTTCATTAGTCAACTTGTAAAAAAGGACGAATGAAAATTGTTATAATCCAATATCCTGTCCCTATTTTATATTTTGTTCTCGTTCTGAACATATAAAATTGTTAAAAGTGGTTATTGTATATGAAACACGACAAAACTAATATTCTATTCTTTTTGACTTTAATTCTGATTATGAGCACTATTTTAGCCTTTGCTGAATCTGAAGGTGAAAGTTCACAATTACCCAGTGTAGATATACAAGAAGCACAGGAAAGTTCAGATTTAAAAGAGCCTTCAACAGTTGAAGTGCAAATCAAAGACAACAAAACACAACAAACATCCACTCTATTTGTAAATTCTAATGAGCAATTATTCCGTGAACTACAAGATATGAAGGTTGCTTTACAACAAATTCAACAAACATTAGACTATTTAGTAAACCATGTGATTGCTGATTTGGAAGCAGAAAATCAACAATTACGGGAAACCTTGCAGAGGTATGGAATGAGTATGCCTCCGGCAACAAATGCAGACAACCTGAACCCAAATACAAGGTATATTCCAGGAGGTTCGGTAATCAACAATATTACTCCATTTATTCCTGACACTGATTCAACAAGTGAAATGCCAGCCGATATAAAACAAGGAGAAAGACCTGCTATCCCTCCACAAGAATTCTTCTTTCGTGTTGTAGAAGAATGGGGCAGAAACCCAGAGGTAGTAAAGGAACTCAACACAAATGCGCCATCTATAAAGGGGGTGGTAGGAGTTGTTCCACCAAACAGCCCTCGTGAAAAACTTCAGGAACTCGCAAGAGAACTCAGACAGAAATATGATGAGTATGATAATATCAACATTGAAGTCTTTGATGATGAGGCATCTGCTAAGCAGTATGTGGAAAAGAATCTTCTCGATAAGGAACATAATGTTTTAAGCATATCAAAACACAGGGAAAGTGGTCGAGATATAATTACCATCTATGGTGTTAATGAGCCATCTGGCATAAATTTATCCCCACTTCCAAACCCAGACACTAATCAACAAAACTAAAACTACCTGCTTTTTTTCACTAATTAAAAATTGATTTGACAATACTTGTTGAAATATGGTATTACTTTTTAACTAATTAGTAATACTACAATATAAAAATAATCACTGGAAGAGTCCCTATGAGACAAAAAGGATTTACTCTTATTGAACTATTAGTTGTCATTACTATTATTGGCATATTAGCAGCAATACTACTTCCTGCACTGGCAAGAGCCCGTGAAGCAGCAAGACGCTCCAGTTGCCAGAATAACCTAAAACAGTTCGGTTTATCACTCAAAATGTATGCAACTGAGGCAAAAGGGGAACGATTTCCTCCTCTTCAACCCTTTACAAATCCCAATGGTGCCCCTCTCTTTGCTACACCTGACCCCGAAAATTTCTATCCTGAATACCTAAATGACTTAAATATTGCAAAATGTCCCTCTGATACGGGAATAGACGCCGAAGGGCAATTTGTAGTGTCTCGGATTCCAGATGGTTCTATAGAAGAACACATCAAAGCCGCTGAGAAAAAAGGAGACCAATTAAGTGCCCGGTATTTTCGTGCCGCCGTTTTAGGTCGTTCTTACTGGTATCACGGCTTTGCTATTTCAAATGTCGAAGAATTTTATGGTATGTGGAATGCAACAGGTGCCCTTCCAGAAATGGAAACCATACCCTCAAATACGATTGTTGGTGTAAATCCCGTTACTGCACCAGCAAAGATAAAAAACTTTGACGATGACCTCACTATCACAACCAAACTTCCGTTTACTGCTATTTTAGGCAAAGGATTTGCATCTACGGATAAGTGTGCCCGCTTACGCGAAGGAATTGAACGATTTGCAATTACTGACATTAATAATCCTGCTGCTTCTACCCGAGCCCAGAGTGAGATTGTGGTTATGTTTGACACCTTTGGCAATCCAACCGATGCACAGACTACCGCAGGTGGCATCGTTTTTAATCATATACCCGGTGGCTGTAATGTCCTCTATATGGATGGACATTGTGAATTTATCCGTTATCCGAACCAATTCCCCGTTGTTGACGATAAGGAGCATAATTACGGGATTCCTCGACAGGTCGGACATTTTGGATTGCAATAATAGGATTTCACAATGATTTTTTATAATTATCAAAGATTTTTAATTGTTTTAGTGCTACTTATAAGTATTTGTTGTGCTTTTGCAACATCTCATCTATACGCTGATGAAATCATTGTAGTTGGCACTTCTGCTATTCATTCTGCTATTAAAAACCTTACAGGAAAAGATACAGAGTTGGCGATTGTTGTTCCTCCAGATTTATGCCCCGGTCATTTTGACCTTAAACCCGGAGATATAGAAAAATTTCTCAACGCAAAATTGATTATCCTGCATACTTGGCAAAAGGAACTGCCATCTATAAAAAGCCTAATTCGTGGAACAAATCCACCCAAAGAAAAAGTTGCATATATTCAGGTTGAAGGTAATTGGTTTGTTCCACAAAATTATATTCGTGGTTTAGAAGAAATTGGTAAGGTGTTAATTACAGCAGGGCTCCTCACAGAAGAGGACTATAAAAAACAATTTGAAAGGCGTAAAAATGAAATTCTTGCCTTTGAACAACAAACTATTCAGAAGGTAAAAAAATACAATCCAGAGGATATTCATTTAATTTCGTCTACTTTCCAGAGTGATTTTGTTAACTGGTTAGGATTCAAAGTTGTTGCAACCTTCCCTCGCACTGACGAATTTAATTTGTCATCCTGGGGTGAATTGCTTAACAAGGGTAAAAAAGAGCATGTAAACATTGTTGTTGAAAATCTACAAAATGATGAAATAGAAATTGTCAAAAAGTTATCATCTGAACTTAATGCCGAACCTGTGATTCTTTCCAGTTTTCCTTACACATGTCCTACTTGCAATTCATGGGAAATAAGTGTTGAGAACAATATAACTACACTGTTAAACGCCATTAATAATAAAAAGAAATAGCCTGTTTTCTATGAACACAGAGAAACAACCAGAACATATCATTGAATTGAATAATGTAAGCGTCTTTTATAATAGACATCAGGCACTTGACCGGATTTCTCTTACATTCCGTCAGGGTGAGTTTACGGTAATTTTAGGTCCGAATGGTTCAGGAAAGACTACACTATTAAAGGTTATCTGTGGCTTATGTAAATTTCAAAGCGGTTTTGTTAGAGTTTTAGGTCAAACCCCTACTCCATTCAATTTCTTATTACGCAGGAAAATTGCATATATTGCACAGGTGGAATCTATTGACCCTAAATTGCCAATCACAGTTCGGGAATCAGTTGCCACAGGTAGAGCAGGTGTTCGAGGACTGGGCAAGCCTCTCACAAAGGCAGATTGGGAATTGGTAGATACTATGATAGAACAGGTAGGCATTTCACATCTTTCATCTAAACCGATTGGACATCTCTCTGGTGGAGAACGACAAAAGACCTCCATTGCCCGTGCACTGGCACAACAAGCCCCAATCCTGCTGCTGGATGAGCCTACCGCTTCTATTGACCCTAATGCACAGAAGGATATTTTAAAATTGATAGAATACCTGGCAGAATTAAACCAATTCACTACGCTTTATGTCACACACGAAGTATCAATGATACCTAACAGATGTGAACGAATCATCATGCTGCAAAATGGCAAAGTATGGGCAGATGGTTCACCTGAAGAGTTGCTAACAGAAGAAAAATTAAAAGAACTTTACGGCGGAAATGGGTTTTGTTGTTCTGGTAAATTTGCAGTTCAACACACACACCATCAAGTCAAATAAGAATCGGCATAATGAACGAAATATTATGGATACCTGAATATTTATGGACACCTATCCTTGCAGGACTATTTTCTGGCATTGCTTGTAGCATTGTAGGCGTTTTTATCGTGACCATGCATTTGTCCTTTCTCGGAATTTGCATAGCCCATTCCGCATTCACAGGAGCCTTATTTAGCCTCTGGGTAGGTTTACCACCTCTTTTCGGTGCAGTCCTATTTAGCCTTATCGCTTCCGCAATTGTGGGACCATTAGCAGACCGCGGAGAATTAAGTCCTGACACATCTACGGGAATTGTCTTCTCCACCATGTTAGGTTTAGCCTTCCTATTTTTGGGACTTATTCCCGGCTCCAAAGCCAGTGCATTAAGCCTCTTCTGGGGAAATATCCTAACTGTGACAAAACTGGATATTTTTATTCTTGCAGGAATAGCCCTTTTCCTTCTACTTTTTTTCTCCATCTTTTTCAAAGAGATACATGCTGTCCTGTGTCATCGGCAAATTGCCGTTTATGTAGGCATACCCTCTGCACTCATTTATTACCTGCTTTTAATAGCCACAGGACTAACTATATCGGTATCATTACAAACAGTAGGTGGCTTACTCATCTATTGCCTACTATTAAATCCAGCGGCTTCTGCACATCAGATTACATACAGTTTTAAGACTATGCTCGTTCTATCAGTCCTATTCGGTATAATCTCCTGCTGGGTAGGTATTGCCATCTCCTACAAATACAATCTACCCACAGGTGCAACGATTATCCTGGTCTCTTCCTTTATCTTTATTCTTTGCACACTTTTTTCTCCAAAACGGAAAATGAAAGGAACTTCTCATGCCTGATTTTCCCACACATCACAATTTTACACATCAGCAAAAAGAGATACAATCCTACTTCGACTATCATGCCCCACATTGGGACACACATACCTCTGAAAATATATTGGAAACTGCTAAAAAACTACTCCAACATGTTAATATTGAACCTAATCAAACCATACTGGACATCGGTTGTGGCACAGGAATTTTAGTGCCCTACTTATGGCAACGGCTAAACCGTTCAGGGACACTAATTGAGTTAGACATTTCACAAAAAATGGTATTACATGGTAAAGAAAAATTTAAGGGAATCCCTTGCCACTGGCTAATTGCAGACACTCATTACTTACCTATCAAGCCAGAGACCATAGACACTATCTTATGCTTTGCTGTATTCCCACATCTCATAGACAAGGCACAAGCAATACAAGAACATAGTCGGGTATTAAGACAAGGAGGCAGTTGGGTAATATGCCATGCTCGGCACAGCAAAGAACTCAACGAATTTCACAAAAAAATGGGTGGAGTCGTGGCAAACCATACCATTCCAGAAATAGATGAGATAGAAATCTTACTAAACAGAGCAAACCTACATATACAGCACTTTCAAGATAACGACGAAGGCTACCTCCTCATCGCAACATATTAACACTCTAAAAATTAGGACTGGAACACAAGATTTGCATGTTTTATTATGATTTAATTATAAATAGTAAAATCCCCGAAAATTTGTCTCTATAAGCTGTGGAATAAGGTTATATTTTTAACTTTTTAAAATTGGCAATGATTATTTGGTATAATTTTTTTAAATTTTGTTTTTCCCTTACCAACTGAATAGAAGGAGATTTTTTATGAGCAGTAATGTTTCTATGTTTGACCTGACAGGTAAGACCGCAATTGTTACAGGCGGTGCAGGTGTGCTTGGAAAGTCTATAGTAGAAGGACTGGCACAAGCAGGTGCCTCTGTCGCAATAGCGGATATTCTGATGGACAAGGCAAATGAATTAAAAGAAAAAATTAAAGGTCAAGGGGGAAAAGTTCTTGCCCTCTACATGGACGCTTTCAAAAAGGAAACTATTGATGAATGTGCAAATGCAGTAATCAAAGAATGGGGAAAGATTGATATTATTGTCAATGGTGTTGGTGGAAATATGAAACAGGCTACGACCTCGCCTGAATTGAGTTTCTTTGATATTCCCACAGAGGCACTTCAAAAGGTTGTTAATCTGAATTTATTTGGTGGCGCCATCATTCCATCGCAGGTTTTTGGCAAGATTATGGTTAAAAATCCCGAAGGTGGTGTTATTATTAATATTGCGTCAATGAACGCTATTCGTCCTCTGACGCGTATTCCCGGATACAGTGCAGCAAAAGCAGCCGTCGCCAACTTTACTCAATGGTTAGCAGTCCATTTTGCACAGGAATATAATCCAAAAATAAGGGTAAATGCTATTGCACCGGGATTTTTCCTAAGCGAGCAAAACCGTTTCTTATTAACTGACGAAAAAACAGGTGAACTTACGCAACGCGGGAAAACAATACTGGCACATACGCCTATGAGTCGTTTTGGAGAACCGTCAGACCTTATCGGGACAATTGTGTGGCTCGCCAGCGATGCAGCACAATTTGTAACAGGTATTATCGTCCCCATTGACGGCGGTTTTTCTGCCTTTGCCGGTGTATAAGATTATCTTAAAAACATATATAAATATAGAAAGGTAAAAAAATGAACGAAACAATTCAGAAATTATTAGACCATAAACCTTCTGCTACTTTCCTTATTGCAATTGATTCTGATGGTTGTGCCTTCGATACGATGGAATTGAAACAAAAGGAATGTTTTATCCCTAATACGATAAAATATTGGAATTTACAGGCAGTTTCAAAATATGCGCGTGAAGCGTCTGAATTTGTAAACCTTTATTCTAAATGGCGTGGTGCAAACCGTTTTCCAGCCTTAATCAAAGTTTTTGATTTGCTAATGGACTGGGATAAGGTTAAAAAGAGAAAGGTTCAAATTCCAACTACACCTAACCTCCGCAAATGGTCTGAAACTGAAACAAAATTGGGCAATCCAACATTAGAAGCCTATTGCAAGGAACATCCCGAGCAAGAAGATATGCAACAGACGCTTGAATGGAGTAAAGCCGTCAATCGAACTGTTGCAGATATTGTTAAAGGCGGATTACCTCCATTTCCTTATGTCGAGGAATGCCTCCAGAAATCTCAGGGAAAAGCAGATGTTATGGTATGTTCACAAACGCCTACGGAAGCACTTATCCGTGAATGGGAAGAACAAAATTTAGCAAAATATGTCTTCGCTATTTGTGGGCAAGAGATAGGAACAAAGGCGGAACATATAAAATTTGCCTCTGAAAATCGCTATACAAAGAACCATATTTTAATGATTGGTGATGCGTATGGCGACCTGAAAGCGGCACGTGCCAATAATGCTTTGTTTTTCCCAATTAATCCGGGTAATGAAGATGAATCCTGGCAAAGGCTATATGAAGAAGGTTTAGACCATTTCTTTAACGAAACCTATGAAGGCGAATATGAAGCATCACTTATTAAAGAATTTGAAAAATACCTCCCAGAGACCCCTCCCTGGAAAAAATAACCATATTTCACAAATATAGATAAAAAATTATGCTTATTGTCGCAGATGAAAATATACCTTATGTTAAGGAAGGTTTCACTGAATTTGGTGAAGTCGTCACTATCCATGGTAGAAAAGTCACGCGAGATATAGTAAAAAATGCCGATGTGCTTTTGGTTCGCTCCATTACAAAAGTAAACAAGGACCTTCTTGAAGACACTTCTGTTCGCTTTGTCGGAACAGCTACAATTGGCTATGACCATGTTGACATTTCATACTTAAATTCAAAAGGGATTGCTTTTGCAAGTGCGCCCGGTTCAAACGCCAATAGCGTAGCGGAGTATGTAGTATCAGGCTTACTGGCATTTGAGAAGAACAAAGGGCTTGAACTTCAAGGTAAAAAAATTGGTATTGTAGGTGTAGGCAATGTGGGTTCACGCATAGCAAAGAAGGTGGTTGCATTAGGGCTATTCCCTGTGCTAAATGACCCACCTCTTGCGGAAAAGAACAATAACCATCCACTATTTGAACCTTTTGAATCCATTCTAAAGTGCGATATAATCACTTTCCATGTCCCATTAGAAAAGAATCCACCTTACCCTACTTATCATTTAGCCAATGAACATTTCTTTAATGAAATAAAACCGGGAACAGTGCTTATTAATTCATCGCGAGGTTCCGTAGTAGAAACAAGTGCACTATTAAAAGCCATAGAACAGGGGATTGTTTCACACTCCATTATAGATGTCTGGGAGAACGAACCCAATATAAGCATAGACCTTCTCAAAAAAGTAACAATAGGGACACCTCATATCGCCGGTTATTCTTTTGATGGCAAGGTTAACGGAACATATCAATTATATATCGCACTATGCCGTTCCCTGAATCGTGCCCCATCGTGGGATTACAGAAACAATTTACCTGAACCACCAATTAAGGAACTCCAAATTTCTCCCGATGACCCAAATCCGTTATATACTGCAGTCCATCAGTTATATAATATAACTTCGGATGACAAAGCATTAAGAGAAATTGAGAACAAAAAGGCAGATGAGCGTGGTGCTTATTTCGACCTATTGCGAAAGAATTACCCGAAACGAAGGGAATTTCACAACACCACAGTTCGTTTAATACAAAAGAACCAGACACTTGCAAACAAATTTGAATGTTTAGGATTTAAACTCGCAAAGGACTAACAATGATTCAAAAATGTGTTGCAGAAACAGGTTTCTTGAGTCCGGAAGAGATATATCAGTTTGTCCACAAGGCTTGCTCTCAACTCGACATGGAAGGGAAAAGAATACTCTTTATCATTCCTGACCAGACGCGGAGTATGCCTATGCCGCTTATGTTTCGTGCATTAACTGACTCAATTCTAAAACGAGCAAAGAAGTTAGACTTTATTATTGCATTAGGGACTCATCCACCTATAAGTGAAGAGATGATTTGTAAACTTTTGGGAATTACGCCAGAAGAGAGACAGAGCAAATATAAAGATGTGGGAATTTATAACCATGCGTGGCAAGACCCAGGTGCTTTACAGCAGATAGGAATTATCCCCAGAGATAAGGTATATGAATTTTCTAATGGACTATTAAATCAAGAAGTTCCCATACAAATCAACAAGATTATCTTTGATTATGATGTTTTATGTATAGTTGGACCAGTGTTTCCTCATGAAGTTGTTGGATTCAGCGGAGGGAATAAATATTTCTATCCGGGTATTTCAGGACCCGACTTCTTGAACCTTTTCCATTGGCTGGGTGCATTAATCACAAATATAAAAATTAATGGCGTTAAACATACGCCTGTGCGAAAACTGATTGATTATGCTGCCTCAATGATACAAAAAGAGAAATATTGTTTTGCTTTAAATGTGGAACATGACAAAACCCGTGCCTTGTTCTCTGGCACACCCGAAGAAGCATGGGATATTGCCGCAGACCTATCAGAGAAAACACATATCGTTTACAAACCACGAACCTATTATTCCGTTCTGGCTGAATCACCGCTTATGTATGATGAGATATGGACAGCAGGGAAATGTATGTATAAATTAGAACCTGTGGTAGCAGATGGTGGTGAATTGATTATTTACGGACCGCACATTAAAGAAATTAGCGTCACACATGGGCATTTAATCAGGAAAATAGGCTATCACACACGCGATTACTTTTTAGCACAGATGGACAAGTTCCGTGATATACCCGGTGGTATATTGGCACACTCTACCCATGTTCGGGGCATAGGCGAATACATCAATGGCGTTGAGAAGCCGCGTGTAAAAGTAACCTTAGCCACAAGTATTCCCAAAGAAATATGCGACGAAATCAATCTGGGTTATCGCGACCCAAGTTCTATAAACATAGAAGACTGGAAAAACCGTGAAGAAAAGGGCATACTATTTGTTCCACAGGCAGGTGAAGTCTTATATCGTGTTAAAGAGCAATAACAAACTTTTTGTCTATCAAAACCAATAAATTAAAACCTCCAAAAAATAATTTATCTAATAAAAAAGCGGGCAACACTCCTACCCATAGAATACTTATTGTGGGTAGGTGATATTTTTGTAATATATATAATTGTGTTTATCGTGTCTCTTCATACCCTCATTAGTGGGACGAGAAAACCAACAAGAAAAAAGTCCAGTAAATGTCTCATAAATTCATCAAAAGATGGCATATTCTTGCTGCCAAAATAGCCACAACCTTTTCCACCCTGACAAATTTAAAATATCGTGTCATTATAATTATACTATTTAGAGATAATCTTAAAATGGGATTTTGTAAACAAGTAAAATTAATCAAGTAATACATAGGAGATGAGAAATGTCAAAAAATGTTATTGTCGCACAATCAGGCGGTCCCAGTCCTGTAATTAACAGTTCACTTCGTGGTGTTATTGAGACCTGTAAGATGTTTCCAGAAACATTTGGAACGGTGTATGCGGGTTGGCATGGAATTGAAGGTATTATCAAGGAAGAACTTTTAGATTTATCTGCACAAGACTCTGAAGAGATTGCCTTACTTCGTCATACGCCAGCAGCGGGTTCTATTGGAACATGCCGATATAAACTAAAGAAAGGTCAAGATGAGGATTATCAGCGTATTATTGATGTTATGAAGGCACATAATATTGGCTACTTTTTCTATATTGGTGGGAACGATTCTATGGACACAGCACATAAGGTCAGCAAACTTGCACAGGAGCAGGGACTTGATTTGGTTGCGGTTGGTGTTCCTAAAACGATTGATAACGATGTAGGCGATTCTGAGTTTAAGTTAATAGACCATACACCTGGTTATGGTAGCGTGGCTCGCTACTGGATGTGTCTTGTTCAAAATGCAGAAGAGGAAAATCGTGGCTCCTCACCTGCTGACCCCGTGTTGGTATTACAAGCGATGGGTAGAAAGATTGGATTTATTCCCGCAGCGGCACGATTGGCTGACCCTGAACGCCAAACACCCTTACAAATCTATATGACGGAATCAAAAGTAAGTGCAGAACAAATGTGTGACCTGGTCAATGACCAACTTAAACGCGATGGCAGATGTGTCATTGTCGTCAGTGAAGGTTTTGAGATTGGAGATATTGGTGAGGTTAAGGACAGTTTTGGACATATACAGTTTGGCTCTGCAAAACTCACGGTTAGTCAAAAGGTAGTAAATTTGTTGAACGACAGGGGACTGACAGTTCGAGGTTCTGCTCGTGGTCAAGTAAGTGGGACAGACCAGCGTTCCGCTGCTATTTATGCCTCTGTGGTTGACCTTGATGAGGCATATCTGGTTGCACAGAAGGCTGTTCTTATAGCCCTTGATGGAGAGAATGGCTGGATGGCAACGATTTTGAGAACACCCGGAACAATCTACCATGTTTATTATGACAAAGTCCCATTAGAAAAAGTCGCCAACTCAGAACGAACTTTCCCAGAATCATGGATAGCTAAAAACAGAATTGATGTTACAGACAATTTTATTAAATATGCTATGCCATTAGTTGGTGAAGAATGGGCAAGCGTTCCATTAGTAAATGGCAAACAACGCTTCACACAATTTAAACCTATATTAGCAGAGAAGAAACTCCCTGCATATATTCCGCAGGGACATAGAAAGTAAATTTTAAGTTATAATTATTTATCAAGAAAAATAAAATAATTTATTAGAAGGAGATTTGTCATGAGTGAACTAAAAGACATTGGATTGGTAGGTTTAGCCGTAATGGGCGAAAATTTAGTATTGAACATGGAAAGCAAAGGGTTTAGTGTTGCGGTTTACAACCGAACGGTATCGAAAGTAGACAATTTTATAAACGGGCGTGGACAAGGAAAAAATATTAAAGGCTGTCATTCTTTGCAAGAGTTAGTAAATTCCTTAAAGAAACCTCGCAAGATTATGCTTATGGTTAAAGCAGGTCAAGCGGTTGATGACTTTATTGAACAGTTAATACCCTTGTTGGAGCCCGGGGACATCATCATAGATGGTGGCAATAGCCATTTTCCGGACACAACTCGCAGAACAAAATATGTAGAAAGCAAAGGATTATTATACATTGGAACAGGTGTCTCTGGCGGTGAAGAAGGTGCATTAAAAGGACCTTCAATGATGCCCGGTGGCTCACCGCAGGCATGGGAACATGTAAAGGAGATTTTCCAATCTATATGTGCAAAGACCCCTGAAGGCGAACCCTGCTGCGATTGGGTAGGCGAAAATGGTGCAGGGCACTTCGTTAAGATGGTGCATAACGGTATTGAATATGGTGATATGCAAATGATTTGTGAAACTTATTCATTGATGAAACAAGGATTGGGAATGACAAATGAAGAGATGCACCAGGTCTTTGCAGAATGGAACGAAGGCGAACTGAACTCCTACCTGATTGAAATCACACGCGATATACTTGCATACAAGGATGAGGAAGGCAATTATGTAGTTGACCTTATTTTAGATACAGCAGGACAGAAAGGCACAGGCAAATGGACAGTCATTTCTGCTCTGGATGAAGGTCAACCTTTGACAGCCGTTGCAGAAGCAGTTTTTGCCCGTTGTTTATCTGCACTTAAAGAAGAACGAGTTAAAGCAAACAAAACACTTCAAGACAAGGTATCTAAATTTAACGGAGAACGCAAAGCATTTATTAATGACTTGCGTAAAGCCCTCTACGCTTCTAAAATTGTGAGTTATGCACAGGGCTACCAACTCATGCGTTCTGCTGCCAAAACTTACAATTGGAATTTAAATTACGGTGGCATTGCACTAATGTGGCGAGGTGGCTGTATTATTCGCTCTATGTTCCTTGGTAGAATCAAGGAAGCCTTTGATAAAAATCCAGGTTTAGAAAACTTGCTGTTAGACCCATTCTTTGCACAGGTAGTAAATGACACACAAGATAGTTGGCGACGAGTGGTATCTTCCGCTGTTCAAATGGGAATCCCTGTGCCCGCAATAAGTTCTGCCCTGTGTTATTTTGATGGCTATCGTAGTGCGTGGCTACCTGCCAATTTACTTCAAGCCCAGCGTGATTATTTCGGTGCACATACTTACGAAAGAGTTGACCGTCCCCGTGGCGAGTTTTTCCATACAAACTGGACAGGTCACGGTGGCACGACTTCTGCTTCAACCTATACAGTGTAAACATAATTCTTATGACTGAATTACATCCTGCTATACTTGCATTAATAGCAACGATATTTACCTGGTTCATGACACTACTTGGGGCTTTGCCTGCTTTATGGGCAAAGCCCATTCCTCAAAAAGTCCTCGATGGAACTCTGGGCATGGCTGCTGGTGTTATGATTGCTGCCTCCTTCTGGTCTTTATTAGAGCCTTCTATCGAAATGAGCATAGAGATAGGTTTTCCGTCTTGGCTTCCCCCTGTTATAGGTTTCCTTTTGGGTGGTTTTGCCTTATGGGGAATGGACCGTATCCTGCCTCACTTACATCAAGGGCTATCCATAGAAAACGCTGAGGGCATTCACACTCATTGGCGTAGAAGCACCTTACTTATTATGGCTATTACCCTACATAACATTCCCGAAGGATTGGCAGTAGGTGTAGCATTTGGAGCAACGGCTTATGGTATTCCCGGGGCTTCCTTATCCGGGGCTATTGCACTTGCCATTGGTATTGGCTTGCAAAATTTGCCAGAAGGAACAGCTGTCGCTCTTCCCCTTCGTAGAGAAGGCTTTTCCCCACGAAAAAGTTTCTTTATGGGACACCTTTCAGGGATAGTAGAACCAATAGCAGGCGTATTAGGTGCCTTTGCTGTCCTTATTGCAAGGCCTATGCTACCTTTTGCATTAGCCTTTGCCGCCGGGGCAATGATTTTTGTGGTTGCAGAAGAATTAATACCAGAGGCACAAAAAGAAGGTGATACTGATTTACCAACAATCGGAGTTATGTTCGGATTTGCACTTATGATGTTTTTAGATGTAGCATTAGGATAGGTAAACAGGGGTTCTTAAAAAATATCTTTTCTAATACTTTTAATTTTATTGAGTTATGACATAAGGATATATAAATATGAGTTCAAACACTAAAAAAATTTTTGTAACACGAAATTTACCTGAAGCAGGATTAATACCACTATTTGAGCATTTTGGCAAAGAAAATGTAAAAATTTATGAAGGTGATATACCCATTCCCAGAGAAGAATTATTAAAAGAGGTGAAAATTGTGGAAGGTTTGCTCTGTTTATTAACAGATAAAATTGATAGCGAAGTAATGGATGCTGCCGGTCCACAATTGAAAATTATTGCAAATTATGCAGTGGGATTTGATAATATAGATGTAGCAGCCGCTACAAAAAGGAAGATAGTTGTGACAAATACACCTGGTGTTTTAACTGAAACAACAGCCGATTTAGCATGGGCATTACTCATGGCTACAGCACGTAGATTAGGTGAAGGGGAAAGGTTACTGCGTGCTTCACAATGGTCTGGTTGGAATCCTACCTTATTTTTGGGGATGGATGTTCATGGTAAAACATTGGGTATATTTGGGATGGGACGAATAGGACAGGCGGTAGCACGAAGGGCAAAAGGATTTGACATGCGAGTTATTTATTATGATGTTCAAGAACCAGCCCTTCCAGATGATATTGAAGCGACAAAAGTTGACAAGGATACACTTCTGAAAGAATCTGATTTTATAACTATCCACTGTCCACTTATACGCAATACCTATCATGCTTTTGGGATAGAAGAATTCAAAAAGATGAAAAAGACTGCATGTATTATAAACACTTCTCGTGGTCCTGTGATTGATGAAGAAGCCCTGGCAAAAGCCTTAAAAGAAGGTATCATATTTGCAGCAGGACTTGATGTTTTTGAAAAAGAGCCGGAAGTTCACCCTGATTTGTTAGATTGTCCAAATGCAGTTCTCATACCACATTTAGGCAGTGCCTCTGTTGAAACGCGTTCACGCATGGCTGAAATTGCAGCAAAAAATATTATTGCACGACTTTCGGGAGAGACACCGCCGAATACAGTAAATCCTGAGGCACGTTAAGCCAATCCCAATCTAAAACCTACATCTCTCGATAGCGGAAGAATATAAGAAGCACACCAATTGCAGATATTGCACATAAGAAAAGCACAGCATAAAAAGTCCATGTATAATGTTGTGCAGGAATAGGAACATTCATTGAGAATAAACTTACAATAAAGGTAGGAACCATTAACGCAATTGTAATGATGTTTAACAATTTCATTAAGACATTTAAATTATTACTTACAATAGAAGCCCGTGCATCCATAAGGTTTGATAACACTGTGGAGTGAATATCGGCAACACGGAAACACTGGTCATTTTCAATCATTAAATCTTCTAAAAATTCCTTCCCCTCTTCGCTAAAACCAATCTTATCTGCACCTGCACGCACTTTGGCAAGAATTAATCCGTTCCCATGTATAGCATTCAAATAATAAACCAGACTTTTTTCTAATGCAAAAAGATTAATTAAATTTCTATTTTCTAAAGAGCGATTAATCTTAAATTCGACTTCTTCTGCAACCATGTTAATAACTTTAAGATGTTCGATAAAATGGAATATGCAATTGTATATTACACGGAGAACGATGTCAGGTGCAGATGACAAGCCCATTTGTGGCTTATTAGAGAACAAGGGTGTATCTTCATTTGTTACAATTATTACTCTATCCTTAAATAAGAACAACCCCACAGACACTACCTTAAAATGATACTCATCCTCCGCAGAATAATTTTTAGGCTTCTTTACAATGAAAGCAATATGCTCTTGTTCATACTCTACACGGGCAAGTTCGTCAGGGTCAAGGGCTGAATTTAATGTATGCTCATCAATCTGTAGTTTATCCACAAGCATCTTTTTTTCTTCAATGCTGGGCTGAATATATAGTTCTACAATTGGTTCTTCCTCTTCCGGAACTTCTACTACCTTACCCTGATAAACTTTATAAAATCTCCGCATAACTTCTTCCTTCTCTCTTCATGAACAAAAAATCAGTCCATGGGTCACAATTCCTTCTCTTGATATATACTTATTATAAAAAAACCAAACCCCCTAATTTTATAATTATAACCCTTTTATATGATTTTCTTCAAGAAAAATTTACTCTCTATGAAAAATACTTCCCATCTTATCAATAATATTCTGCAATACCTTTATAAAACTTTTTAGAACAGCAAAAGGATTAAAACTGGATACTCTCTTTTGTTCTTTTAATTCATTTTCTTCTTTCCATTGTTTGTATAAATTTAATAAAGCGTTTCTAAACTCTTTTGCAGATTGAAATCGTTCATCAGGATTACTCGCAGTTGCCTTTTCTAAAAATTCGTCACATCCTTTGGGTAAATCAGGTCTTAATTTAGATAATTTATCACCGGGTTGAGGCCTTCTTCCTATTAACATTTCAAAGAACATCACTCCCAGGGGATAAATATCCGCCCTTTTATCTACACCCGCAGCATTTTTCCTTTGTTCAGGAGCCGAATATTGAATTTTACCCAGGTTTACTCCTACCATAGTTAAAGGGGTCTGGTCATCAGCAAGTTTGGCTAATCCAAAATCCATTAGCCGAACAGTGCCATCTCTACATACCATAACATTGTCAGGTGAAATATCCCTATGAATCGTAATTTTATGTGCGTGTTCAAGGGCATCAGCGACCAGAGCGAGAATCCGAACTGTATTGCCAAAAGACAGCGGACCTTTATTAGTTAGCCAATCTCGAACACTTCGCCCATCTACATACTCCATTGTATAAAACAATTGTTCCCCTTCTATTTGAGCATCAAATATTTTCACGATACAGGGGTGATTTAACTGCCGAACTGCCTCTACCTCGCGTAGGAAACGAGCAATTGCCTTTTGATTATGCTGATACTGTGCACGCATAAGTTTCAAGGCTAATTTCTGCTTTGTCTGTTTATCCTGTACCAAAAATACTTTCCCCATGCCTCCTCTTCCTAAGGGTTTCAAAACCTCATATCTATCTGCAATAGTATAACTCTCCTTCCCATTAGGAATTTGAGGTTCTCCTGTTTCCACTGTTTGTCTCCTAATTAAATGATTTTCACAATAACTTTCCTGTTATTATAATATCATCGTTATAAAAATAAAACACATTTTTTAACATTGTGAAATTATGGATTTCGATTCAGCAAGAAAATCAATGGTAGATTCCCAACTTCGTGCACGGGATATTCAGAGTCCTGATGTGCTTCGAGCAATGGATAAAGTCCAGCGACACCTATTTGTGCCTGAAGAACTGCAGGAACACGCCTATGAAGACCACCCTTTGAGTATAGGCTATGGTCAAACTATTTCACAGCCTTATATGGTAGCAGTTATGACTGAATTAATGGACTTAAAACCAACGAATAAAGTGTTAGAGGTAGGCACAGGTTCAGGTTATCAGACAGCTATTTTAGCAGAACTTGCAAATTATGTAGTGAGCATAGAACGAATTAAAGAACTTGCTGAACAGGCAAAGGAGCGATTAGAAAATTTAGGATATACAAACATCGAAATTATATGTGATGATGGTTCATTAGGTTATCCAACTGCTGCCCCTTATGATGCAATTATTGTTACCGCAGGGAGTCCTGATGTCCCAGAATCTTTGAAAAAGCAATTGAATGAAGGAGGAAGGCTTATCATTCCAGTGGGCAGTTCTAATTTACAGGTATTACTAAAAATAACAAAAAATAGAGAAGAATACTTAATAGAAAAACATACCTCATGTATCTTTGTTCCTCTGATTGGTGATGAAGGCTGGAAAAAGTTTTTTCATGATTAAAGTATGCAGAGATAGTCTAATATAAGGTAAAATATATTAATATATTTTCTTTCCAATGGAAGGGTTATACATTTAATACCCATACGGGGAATGTAAAAAAACAAACAAGAAGCACATGAACCAGGAACACATAAGAAATTTTTGTATTATTGCCCATGTAGACCACGGTAAATCTACATTAGCAGACCGTCTTCTCGAATTTACAAAAACGGTCAATGAACGGGAATTACGCGAGCAAACGCTTGATATGTTAGATATTGAACGGGAGCGAGGTATCACAATAAAAGCAGTATGTGTTCAGATGCAATATCAACGCGAAAATGGTGAAGAATATGTCTTTTATTTAATTGACACGCCGGGACATGCTGACTTTTCTTATGAGGTTTCGCGGTCTCTCGCAGCGTGCGAAGGTGTTTTATTGCTTGTAGATGCCACTCAGGGGGTTCAAGCACAAACCCTTGCACATGCCTACAAAGCAGTGGCTCAGGGTTTAGAAATTATTCCTGTTATTAATAAGGTTGATTTGCCAAGTGCAGATATTGAGGATACACGTAGACAGATTGAAGATGTTTTAGGTCTGGATGCGTCAGAAGCCATTTTAGCCAGTGCAAAGACAGGGGTTGGAACAAGGGAAATATTAGAAGCCATTGTGGAAAAAATTCCTCCCCCAAGAGGCAATCCTGATGCTCCGTTAAGAGCATTAATTTTCGACGCAAAATATGATACTTATCGTGGCGTTGTAGTTTATCTGAGAGTTGTTGATGGAGCACTCCAAAAAGGGCAAAAAATTCTTTTCATATCCAATGGAGTAAAATATGAAGTAGATGAAGTTGGTATTTTCACACCAGGTATGCGTGCTAAATCCAATTTATTAACAGGCGAAGTGGGGTATATAGTATGCAACATTAAGAATATAAAAGACACAAAAATTGGCGATACTGTAACTGATGCAATACACCCTGCAGAACAACCTTTGCCCGGTTATGAACATGTCAAGCCTGTCGTCTTTTGTGGTATGTATCCTGCCGTTTCACAAGACTATGATGAATTGCGAGACGCTCTGGACAAGTTAGCCTTGAACGATGCCTCTTTTGAATATAAACCTGACAGTTCAGATGCCTTAGGTCTGGGATTTCGATTGGGCTTCCTTGGTCTCTTGCACATGGAAATTGTTCAGGAACGATTGGAGCGCGAATTTGGACTGAATCTCGTAATGACCATGCCAAATGTAGCATATAAAATCCTAAAAACAGATGGAGAAGAAATAATTATTCAAAAAGCCTCACAAATGCCTGAACCAAGTGAGATTGAAGTCATTGAAGAGCCATATATACAGGCAGATATTATATGTCCCATCGAATTTTTAAGTGCTGTAATAGATTTATGTAAAAAGAAACGGGGTATACATGTTCGCGTGGATTATTTAGACAAAAAACGATGTCTTGCTGTCTACCAATTACCACTTGCGGAAATTGTTGTGGATTTTTATGATAGACTTAAAACCTACACTCGCGGTTACGGTTCACTTGACTATACTCTTATTGGATACCGTCCTGGGGACCTGGTTAAATTAGATATTTTAATTAACAGTGAAGTGGTAGATGCACTGTCTATAATCGTGCATAGAGACCACGCACTCAGAATGGGAAGAGCACTGGCAAGTAAATTGAGAAAACTAATACCCCGCCAACAATTTGAAGTAATTATTCAGGCAGCCATTGCAAAAAGAATTATTGTAAGAGAAACGATTAAACCGGTTCGTAAAAATGTTCTGGCTAAATGCTATGGAGGAGATATAACAAGAAAAAGGAAACTGCTTGAAAAACAAAAAGAAGGTAAAAAACGGATGAAGCAGATTGGAGTAGTGGAAGTTCCACAGGAAGCATTTATGGCACTATTAAAGGTAAATGAAGAAGCAGAGTAGGGAAAGTATAGAGTGTCTGAACAAAATCAAATTTTAGATGAAACATCGCCACCGTTTGCACCTGACAATTCTTTTCCTGAAAAAAAGAAACATTTTTCCATTAGAATTATTCAATATATTACAGGTCCATGGAATAGAAGAAATCTTATTGAATGGATTGTTGTTATCGGCAGCATTTTTATAATAAAGGGTTGCCTTGTTGACCAGTATCTAATACCCAGTAGTTCAATGGAACCTACCCTGCATGGAGGGAATCTATTTACAGGAGACAGAGTCCTTGTAAATAAAACAATATATGGTGTCCGAATCCCATTTACAACGATTCGCCTTTATACATGGGATAAACCCAAACGGTGGGATATTGTTGTGTTCAAAAGTATAGAAGAAGACCCTGAAAATTCAACACTTATCAAACGCGTCATAGGTTTACCCGGAGAACATGTGCGGATAAAAAATGGAAAAATTGAAATCAATGGGAAAATAATACCATTTCCTCCATCTTTACCATATAATATATATTACTTTAATAATGAGGATTTACTATACCAGTATGAAATTAATCCGGACCCAAGAGTAAAAAAGTTCATTGAAGAACTGTGGAAAAAATACCCTTACCGATATGGCTGTATTGATGAGGAAACTTTTACGACTATCCCCGCAGGGCATTATTTCTTGCTCGGTGATAATAGCATTAATAGTGTAGATGGCCGCGTTTTTGGTTGGGTTCCTGAAAACCATATATTAGGTAGAGCCTTTGCAATTTGGTGGCCTCCGCACCGATGGAGAGACCTCACAGGTTTCTATCAAACCTTATGGGGAAAAACATTTCTTTATGCTATTCCCACTGTGCTAATCTTATCTATTCTGGCATATATTTTCATAAGTAGAAAACAACCACAAAATCTTCAATAAACTAAATTATAAAAAGGATTTGAAAGAATGTCAAAGCAGGAAAATAAACAGCATACAGGGAAAATGAGTCTTATGAGTCAACTTGTTCGAGCCTCAGGTGTAATAACCATACTTCTTGGTATTTTTGTAATTTACCAGAGTAATAAAACACAGCCAGAACCATCAGAGTCAATGTGGTGGGTTGGACTGGGTATTTTTGTTTTAGGTTTACATCTTTTCTTTTTTAGCAACATGCCAAAATATCAAATCTATGAGTGGCTAAAAAGTGAGAGTATTGCACTTGCACTAGCATTACTTATCCGCTGGCCTATTGCAGAGCCTTATCGAATCCCTTCAAGTTCTATGGAGCCAACACTACACGGCGATTATCGCTTTGGCAAAGGAGACCGTGTGTTTGTGAACAAATGGATATACGGTGTCCGTTATCCGTTTATGAATAAGAGAATCTGGGATGGTAAGAAGCCTGAGCGATGGGAAATTATAGTCTTTCAAACAGTAGAAAAAGATGCGAAACACAAGACATTGGTAAAACGGTTAGTAGGGCTTCCCGGGGAACGAGTGCACATCGAAGATGGGAAAGTATATATTAATGGAAAACCACTTGAACTACCTCCATATATGCCACAAATATATTACACCTCCAATCCTGATTTTCCCGGCATGGAATACGGCATAAGGACAGAAGATAAATATTCATTAATCCCTGAGAATTGTTATTTTTTGTTAGGTGACAATAGTGCCTATAGTAGAGATGGCCGCTTCTTTGGATGGGTGCCAAATGAACATATTGTAGGCAGAGTATCCTGTATATGGTTTCCTATTTCTCGTTGGAGAGATTTCACAGGATTTACCCAAACTTGGTGGTGGAAAACATTATGCACTCTTACTGTGCTACTCATAGTAATTCGACTATTCTTCGCTCGCTCTGTGGTATGGTATCAATGGAAAGGTGAAAAACTATATCATTATTGCGTAAATCAATTGGCTTATGGACTACGGTTACCTTTTACAAAAATGTGGATTTACACATGGAAAAAACCTCAGCGTGGAGACATTGTGGCTTATATCGTTCCAAAAAGTGTTGAGGACATACCCTCTGAAATGGTTATCTGCGGTATGGTTGCAGGAATTGAAGGGGATAAAATTTCAATACAGGAAGGCAAGGTGCTAGTTAACGGAAAAGAATTAACAGAAACTATATTCCCATTAAATAATTTAGAACCTATATTCACAAGTCATGAAGCCCCTTATGGTTCATTAAAAGATAAAGAACACAGCACTGTCCCGTCAGAAAATCTATTCGTCATCTGGGATTTTCCACAAAAGGATATGGAACTTTCAGTAGATAGCAGAGTAATTGGTTGGATTCCTGAGAAAAATGTGCTTGGCAAATTATCTTTTATCTGGTGGCCTCTGTCCAAATGTGGAAAACTGAAGTAAAGGGTTACATTAAAGTTTTACATTGTAAATATCACTGTATTTGTTCTTCAAATAATTTATAAATGGCTGGTGAGATATTTTAGAACCTGATGTTTTTTCTACAATTTCGCGTGCACTGAGTCTTCTTCCTACTTCAAAGATATTCTTTTTTAGCCATGTATGTATAGGATGAAAATTTCCATAAGCAACCAATTCGGACATATCTAATTCTGATTTCATCTTTTCTGCAATTTGAGCGCCAAACAGGTTTCCAAGTGCATAACTTGGAAAGTAACCAAAACTACCATGTGCCCAATGAATATCCTGCAAACAGCCATGAACCTCATCTGGCGGAATAAATCCAAATAAAGAATTGAAAAGTGTATTCCAACAGTGAGGTATATCTGAAACAGAAATTTTGTCCTCTATCAAATCTTTTTCCATTTTATATCTAAGGATAATATGCAGATTATATGAGCATTCATCTGCTTCTATGCGAATGCAATTGGGTAAAACACGATTTACCTCTTTATAAATTTTTTCAGCATCTATCTTCTTCAATTCGGAATGAAAATGTTCTTTTAATATTGGAAGTAAAAATGAACAAAAAGAATAACTTCGTCCAACTATATTTTCCCAGAATCTTGATTGTGATTCATGAATTCCTAAAGACGGTGCTTGTGCTAACCATGTGCCTCTATCTTGCTCACGAAACCCCTGTTCGTATAAAGCATGCCCTCCTTCATGAAGGGAACTAAAAATTGGCGAAAATAGATTATTGGGGTTAAGCCGGGTAGTAATTCGAACATCATACATGTCAAAGTTTGTAGTAAAAGGATGGATAGACTGGTCTTGCCTGCCTGAATTAAAATCAAATCCAATGGCAAATAAGAGCCTCAAAGTTATATCCCATTGCTTCTGGGTATCCCAGGTCTTTCCCTCAAAAATGGATTTTACCTTTCCTTGCTGCTGGAGAATAGTTTGATAAATTCTTGATTGTTCTTTTTCTAACATGGGGAAAAGGTCATCCAACATTATCGTATCTATCCCCCGCTCATAGTCCTCTAATAAAGCATTGTAGGGTGAATGCTCATATCCAAGAAATCCGGCTCGTTCTCGACAGAGCGTTATAATATTTTCAAGTGAAGAACTAAATATTGAAAAATCTGATTTTTCTCTCGCCTCTACCCAGTCATGATAAGCCTTGCTCCTGGCTTCTGAAAACTTTCCTACCCACACTTCAGGTATCTTTATAGAACGCTGATAATCGTATAATGCTTCTTCTATCATCCTCTTCTCGTCAAATTCCAACTCATTCCTTTGCTCATAGAAATATGTAAGTTCATCACCAAGAGAAGGGGCTGTTTCTAATTGATGAACAATTTTAGAAACTGTCTTCAAATGTTGTGCTCTTGCTTCAGCACCTTTTGTAGGCATATATACCTCTTCATCCCATTGGAGTAGTGCAAGAACGGCATGCATACTTAAAATTTCATATAACTGTTGTTTTAACTTTAAAAATCGTTCATGCGAAATGCTCATTTGATTTTTCCTAAAAATGCTATTGAGAAGATTATTGAGAAGATTTTGTTTTAGTTTTACTATCTAATTCTTTGCGGTATTTTTCAATTTTTTGTTTGACCTGTTCATTTTTCGGGTCGAGAACAATGGAGCGTTCCCATTCTGCTATTGCCTTATTTACATCTCCCGAAAGCAGGTAGGCATCCCCGAGATGGTCTCGCAAAACTGCATCATCTGTGTCCATTTTATAGATAGCACTGCGAATATATTTGATTGCATTTTGGGCATCACCCTGACGGTAATATACCCAGCCCAGACTGTCCAGATAAAATGGATTATCTGGTTCAAGTTTCAGTGCCCGCCAGATTAAATTTTCTGCCTCTGTTAATTTTATATTCTTGTCTGCATACAAATACCCTAAAAAATTCAACAACTCTGCATTTTCAGGGTCTAATTCTATACATACTTTGAGATGTTTTTCTGTGTTCTCAAATTGCTTGAGTTTGTCATAGGAAATAGCGAGGTAATAATGAAGCCAAAGGTTTCTGTCATTTTCTTTTAATAGGGGTTGCAAAATTTCGATAGCGTCTTTATCTCGTTCGGCAATCATTAATATTCTGGACTGTATCAGACCCAAAGCCAGTGAAGTCTTTTCCTGCGACAATCCCCTGAGTTGATTATCAAACCAGTCCAAAACAATTTTAGAACCGAAATCATTCCATATTGTGTTTACAAAATCATTACATTCTGTATCTACATTAGATATATATTCATCTATCGTTTCCAAAATACTTGTATAATCATTATTACCTAATTGTTTCAGAGCACAACTTTGTAGCAATTTGCTTAATAAGGGATATTCACTTACTGGTAGTAAAGTTAATGCCTGTGAATTATCACCCTTTTGGATAAGGAAGAAAGTTAGAGATAATTTCTGAAGAGGCGTGCAATCAAAGGTCATCATTTTTTTTGCAACTTCTTCGGCTTTTGCAATTTCACCCACACGGGCATAAGTACCCATTAAAACTTGCCATGCCTTGGTGTCTTCTGGCTTTTTGGGAAGATATTGCTCCAAGGATTTAATTGCGTCAGGAAGGCGATTTTCATCTATATAAAGTAAGGCTAAAATGTAATGGGCGCGTATCATTCGTGGGTCTAACTGCAATGCCTTTTCTAACTCTGCAATTCCCGATGTATTGTTTTTTATGCGGGCATAAGTCAAACCTAATTGATAATGCAACAAAGCACTATTGGGTCTTTTTTCTATCATTCGTTTATAAATGTCAATAGCAGCCACCAAATCATTGGTATCTTCTTGCAATTCCAGCAAGGCGCTATAACTCAAAACATCTTCTGGATTTAATTCAATTGCTTTTTGAAATGCCTCAACCGCTTCATCAATCCTGCCCAAACGATGGCACAGTTCTCCACGCATCAGATAGAGAGAAGGGAGATTTTTCTCCTTTTGAATAACTTTATCCACACACACTAACGCCTGGTCATATTTTTCAGCCACAAGATATAAACGCACCAGACGAATCCAGGGAACCGTTGCCTCAGAATCATATTTCAATGTTTCTTCTAATTCTTGAATTGCTTTTTCTGTGTCTCCTCTACGGTAATAAACCATTGAAGAAAGATAATGAGATAAGGCTTTCCCTTTGATTTGCGTTTCAGGCTTGCCAAAAATAGGTTGCACTTTGGAATTAAGGCTGGCTGGAGGAGTTTGACAACCTGTAATTACCATTAAAGAAATCAAAAGAATAAGTAGCAAACTCTTGCTATGTCTCATAATTACTAAAATTCCTTGTATATCTATTTCAGTTCAGGGAATAGGGTTTGCGACATTTGAGTAAAAGGGGCAAAACTCAAACGATGAATAGGACAGGGTCCTAATTTTTCAATGGCTGAAAGATGCTCTTTTGTGCCATAACCTTTATGCTTCGCAAATCCATATCCCGGATATTTATTATCAAACTCTTTCATAATTCTATCACGCGTAACCTTGGCGATAATACTTGCAGCACCTATAGAGGCAGAAAGTTGGTCCCCCTTAATAATTTTCCACGCTGGACAGGGGAAACCTTTTATCTCATAACCATCTACCAGAACCAAATCTGGCTTCCTCTTTAATTTTGAAACTGCTTCAAGCATAGCACTAATATTCGCCATTTGAATTCCTATTTGGTCTATAATCTCATTGCTTATAATAGAAACACCTATATCGTGCTTGTTAGACATAAGTATATCAAATAATTCTTCCCTTTTTCTTTCAGTCAATCTTTTGGAGTCATCAACCCCTTCGACTTCACAGCGTAATACTACAGTCGCAGAAACAATAGGACCTGCCAGAGGACCCCTACCTGCTTCATCAACACCTGCAATATAATTGAATCCTTGTTCTTTTCCTTTTTTTTCAAAGAACCATTTATCGCTTATATCTTGAACACTTGTGAAAAATTTCATAACAAAATTCCTAAATTTTTATAATTATATATTGTGTCTCCTATCCACTAAAAATATAAAGGGGCAATCCCTAATTTATTTAAAATTTTTAAACGACAAAGGAACATGTTGGAAATAATTGATGAACAAAGATTTCTCGCTACACTCAAAATAACAGAAGGTGCTCAAATGATAGAAAGGGGGAAACAATAAATGATAGAGTGGGATAAAAAGATGGAAGGGCTATTGGATAAAAAGAGTGGAAAAAAACTAACGAAAAAATCAAGATGACATAAGGGAATTTAAAACGATAATAAAAAGCCAAATCTTCTTACTTATTTTTGTTAGGCATATATTTTAAAAACAACTAGGGCGAGCATGTTATTTCATACATTCTCGCCCTATAATAATTCCATATTAATTTTTAAGAATTAAATTCCTGGCGGCAATAAGTGCCCGTAGGAAAGTGTTGTCCTGGAACCATCAGTATTAAATACTGTAATAAAGTTCACATTTGCGCCTTGAATATCATTGGGTCCACCCTGCCATTCAATAGCGCAAGAACCATTTTTCTTCGTATCAATGATTCCTACACCTGGAATCGGTGTGTCATTATCTGGACTAATTGGTCTATCAGGAACCTTTACTCCTTGTCCACCTTCCTGACCAAATGATTGCCCACCTACTACTGTGGCGTCAGGGTCATAAGCACATGGACGAAATGCTAACGCAGACCTTGGTGCAATGGTGAAACTATTATTCGGTTCAAAAGGTCCCAAGCAGACACCATCTGCATTGTAGTAAGTAATGTAGCATGTTACAGTAGTATCTACATTGCTTTTCAAGTAAACCAAGTTCATAGCACCTCCTTTACCTACAGAAGGTTGAACAGGAACACCTACATTTGCAGGTAGCGTGTCTGCAAACCATGGAATTGCCAAAGAACTTGCAAATGCTACTCCGGTACCAACTAAAACTAACAATGCGGCGAAACTAAGTTTTCTCATTTTTTCACCTCCTCTCGTGAGGGTTTACCTAAACTTTTTTGTCATGTTCACGATAACATGACAGCGTTTAGTTTTTTATTTAATTTTCACTATATAGTTTATACCACAAACCAGTTTGGATTGTCAAGTCACAATCAAAAATTTTTTCTCAAAAATATTCTAAAAAATAATTACAACTAATCACCTGAATCTATGATTTAATTATTTACTTTGTATTACATAGAATAGAGAGTTATATAATAAAAAACGCCCATACAAATGTTTATTATTTATAGGAATCTATCCATGCGTAAAATAAGTAGAAGAAATTTTTTACTAAACAGCACACTGTCTTCATTCCCGTTTATTTATACAAGCAAAAAAACACAAAAAAATGCTAATCTTTTGTTAGTTATTTTAGACGACCTTAATAACTATAGACCCTATTTAAACTGTAAGTTAGACTTTTTAACGCCGCATATAAACTTATTGAAGAAACAGTCTATCAATTTTGAAAGTGCTTACTGTCAATATCCTCTATGCCACCCTTCAAGGACAAGTATGTTAACAGGCTTACATCCCTTTACAAATGGCGTATATATGTTTGAAAAAATCGATGAGAACGAATTTCCCGTTATGCCCAGGGTCTTAAAAGAAAATAATTTTTTTACAGTAGGGATAGGCAAAATATTTCATCCAAAATATAATGTAAAAGATGCCTGGTACTACTATATGGAAATACATGATAATCTTAGAGAGTTTATAAAAAAAGATAATGACCCATTGACCTCACAATTTTTTTGCTTTGGTCCTGTGGATATACCTACTACTGAAACAAATGACTATAAAATAGTAAAACACGCAATAGACTTTATTAAATCAAAACAAAAAAATCCATGGTTTCTTGCCGTAGGACTTCATACCCCACATACTCCTCTATTTACGCCATTGGAGTTTTACAAAAAAATTCCCAAAAGCATTGTTAAATTACCAAAAATACTGGAGGAAGATTTAAGCGATATACCAAAATCTGCAATAGAAGTGGTAACAAAGTATGACGAAGTTAATATTCATCAACTCATATTAGAGAGAAACTGTTGGGAAGAAGTTATTTATTCCTATTTACTTCGGATTGCATTTGCAGACGAACTCATTGGCTTATTATTAAAAAGCCTTGAAGAAACGGGAGAACTAAATAATACTTGTATTATACTTTGTGGTGATAATGGATGGCATCTGGGGGAGAAAAAACGGTGGCAAAAATTTACTCTCTGGAATGAAGCAACAAAAGTCCCTATGATAATACATCTTCCTAACAACAAAAAAGGGGGAATGGTTATTAAAGAAGCCGTTGGGCTTATTGATATTTTTCCTACCATAACTGATATTTGCTCAATTACTCAACCGGATAAATTAGAGGGGAAGAACCTAATTCCTTTAATTTTTAATGGAGAAAGTGCAGATGAAAATCAAAATGTGGTAATTTCACAGATAGAAAAAAATAATTTCTCATTCAGGACAAGACGATATTGTTACATAGTATATTACGATGGCAGTGAAGAATTGTATGATTATAAAACAGACCCTTTAGAATGGCACAACATAGCAAGTTCAGAAGATAGTAAAAATATAAAAAACCTTATTATTTCAAAAATTCCCCAGAATATGAAAGAAAAAATTGCAAAAGTAATTCAAAAAGATATTTTTTTGTAATAAATTAATTCAGGTAGCCAAGATTTCTTAGAGTATCCTGAGCCTCATCAGAAATGTTAATAGGCTCTGTTTTATCTTTTTCATTTTGAGGATAATATTCTACCCAGAAAAAAAGGTCCTCTTTTTTCTCATCAAGATTCTCTTTATTGTTCATAATACCATTACTTACAAAACATAAAAACTTACCAAACCTAGTTTGCATAACATTGTAATCAGAGGGACATTTTAATAAATCACCACCCTGAATATGAATCTTCAACTCATTCGTATCATCTACAGGAACGATTTGAATAACGGCAGGTGTAGAACTTCGTGGAAGAAAAACATCTGCTTTTAATTCTGTCGGACTTGTTCTTTCATTTTTTGTTCTCAAAACACCTCCTTGAATTTTAGAAAATAAAATAGGGACTGAACAATTTATATTTATTGTTCCTGTCCAAAATGAAGCAGTGCTTAAGAAATACAATAGCCATCCTTTCTTTTCTAATGCGAATTTTTGAGATAACGATTCAGACATTTCCTCAAAAATTTCAGGTTCTTTTGAGCTTAAATCATAATATTCTGGCACATTTCCTCTTAAGTCAAATAATGACTTTATTCCTCGAGGAATATCTTCCAAAAGTTTGTAAGAATCCTTTATTTCTGCTCTCATATCCCCTCTTAGACTTGATGTGAATATTATTTTTTGTTCTGTTTTTCTTTCTCCAATTTTTAGAAATTGCAATACAGAATGTCCATCTAAAACAAGGTCTGAATCTCCATTCAAAAAATTTAATACTGTCGGCATAATGTCTTCTAAAGATACCCTATCATTTACCCGAAGTCCAGCATATTTATTAAAAGGAAATTTTATAATTGAAACGGCTTTTGCACTTTCTTCATATACATTATCATGTCCATACAAACCATGTTCTCCTAGCGATTCACCATGGTCAGATACGATTACAATCATGGCAGGGTCATATAAAGATTTTTCCTTAAGGAAATTAAAAAAGTCGTCCAAAGCACAATCCACCTTATAAACACAATCGTCATATAGAGCACAGATATAAGAAATTTCTTCCTCCGTTGGGATTATATCTCCATTTGCTATATGCTGAAGATACAATGCCCCTGATAATATCTCCTCACAACCTTCATGCTGAACTTGAGGTTTTTTTAGTCCACAAGAAAACAGTTTAAATTTTTCTTCCTCTGCGTCGTATATCAAATCTCCGTATGCTTTAGAATGCACATCATAGTTATGAAGAAACACAAAAATCTGTTTGTTCTGTGTTTTATATATCCATTCTTTTGCCTCCTCGTGAACCTCAAATACCGACCGTCTGTTTCCTTCCCTTCCTTTTTCTGGAACAGAAAAGAAGTCCATCCCCCGAGAGAAGCCCCTTGAGGGAACAAACCACCATAGAAAACCTGCAAACCCTGCCGTCTGATACCCATAACCTATCAATACCTCAGACAAAGTCAATACATGAGAAAAGATGTCTGTATTTCTTGTCAATCCGTGATTTTCAGGATATTTACCGGTTAGCAAACTCATATGTGCCACAGGTGTAAAGGTCTGAGTCGTATACGCATTCTCAAAAACAACGGCGTCTCTGGCAAATTTATCTAAATGAGGACTGGTCGGTAAGTCATATCCATAAGGCAATAGATGGTCAGGTCTTAATGTATCACAAGAGATGATAAAAATAGGTATATGATTTTCTGCTTGTTTAGACTTACTAATAATCATTGGATTCCCCCAAACACCAAAATCACCTATTTCATTGCCTAATGCACCCATCTTAAATATAAATTTTACATCTAAATTTGCATATTTAGAAAGGTTCAGTTCTACCCTTCGCCAATTTCTATCTACTGCATTAGATTTAGGCTTCATCTCTGATTGATATAAAGTTTCTTTTTCCCCTTCATAGACAATGTCTATTAAAAACTCAAGCCCATCTGTATCCCAATTCTCTTCCTTTGAAACTTTACAATACGAACCCAGTGCAGGATTATAAATACCCGTATAAAATTCTAAATATGACTCCTCTTCTATCTTTTTCGTAAAACTAACCTCCTTATTCCATAATACATCCATACAAACACTGCCAATTGTTATCTGGCGTGGGCGAGCATCCTCATAAGGTAAAAATTCAACTTTTACTAAATCTATCTTTTTATTTTCTTCTATACCGGTTATTGACAAATATACTTTATCTGTAATGTCAAATATAGGATTATTTCCATCAATAAATCTCAATGTAAATGTATAAGCATGCAACTTCCCGTCATTAATTAATCCTATTTTATCCGGCATGATAAAAATCTTATCCTCTAATCTTTTACTTTCCCATCCCAATTGAAGTCCATTACCGCATTCAGAAATTAGATATACTCGGATAAATCTATATTCCCCCAAATCTATATTAGATTTATAGGAAAATGACAATACTTCAGACTTCTTATCCAAATTTTTTTCCCATTCTTTTCCTTCCAATACCAGTGCTGTATTTTTTCCTTTGTTTTCCCAATACTCTTTCGAAAACCGAAAAACAGATTCCTCTGACCAGGATACACTACCAATCAATCCTATATAAGAACAGAGATAAAAAAAGAATAGAAAATACCTATCTACAAAAGTTTTACCAGACAATTTTCGATAAAGAAACCACTTCATACGCAAAACCTTAATCTAAATATCCTGTGCTTCTAAGGCTCTCTACTGCTTCTTCAGAGAGTCCCACTTCTTTTCGCTTTTTATCCAATACTGAGGTTTTCTTTTGTATAAAGACATATATATTTTCATCTTCGGGCAGATTAGGTTTACTTTCCCAATATGTTCCTTCTTTTGGTAACAAGAATTCATATTCATTCACAGATTCACTAAGTCCACCAGGAAGAAGCGCTTTAAACCTTTCTGAACTCTTAAAACCTATCCTTAATTCTTGGTTCATTTCCTTTGGATAAATATATAGAGAATACATATTGGATATTTGAGGATAACTTAATGTTCCATATAAACAATCCATTGACTCTGCTTTTTTATACCAAAACATTATATTTTCTGGACATACAGACACTAAATTTGTCCCAGGACATATTAATATTTCATCCGATACTTTTGTGTTTTTTTTCTTTACTGAAATAATCCATCCATCTCCATCAAAGGATTTATATGAATTCATTTCAGCAAGGAATTGTTCCATAAGAGGACCTTCCTTTTCAGAAATATCAATACTTTCAGAAGGGTCCTGAACTAAATTAAAAAAACTTATTTTTGACTCTCTGAAAGAACGAATTAACTTATGTGTCTCTGATACCAGTGCTTCTTCATTCTGAAATTGATTCTGGATAAAAAACTTTCGAGGATTATTATAAGTTCCTTCAATAATCTTGAATAGAGAAATCCCGTCCAAGTCTTTATATCCAATTTTTAAATAATCTAATACAGTTGGTGTTATATCTTCTAAACTAACTAAATTATATACTCGCTTACCGGCATGCATATTATTAGGGAATTTTATCATCATAGTTGCTCGTGCAGTATGTTCATATACATCTACATGTTCATACCTCCCATGCTCTCCAAGTGCTTCACCATGGTCGGAAACAACACAAATAAAGGATTTGTCATATAACTTTTTTTCTTTTAAATAATTAAAAAGGTCTCCTAATGCAAAATCTACTTTTGCAACACAGTCATCGTATAAAGCCCTTATATATAAATTTTCAAAAAAGCCCAATTTCCCTAATTTATTTTGAATATAATTGAAAAAAATTCTTGGATAGGGCATACATTCTGCAGATAACGATTGAGGTATATCATACATATCACTGAAATTACAAAACCGACTATCATCTGAACTGTATATAATTCCAGGATATAGCATTTTTCCATGTATATCATAATTATGTAAAAAAACAAAAAGGTTATCATATTGAACCTTGTTAATCCTATTCTTGAGAATTTCATGTGAAGTAAATACATCCCGTAAATATTCTGGAGGATAATAAAATTCATCTATTCCTCGTGTATATCCCCTTGAAGGCAAAAACCATGTCGTCGCACCAACAAGTCCAATCGAATAGTAACCCAGATTCCTTAAATACTCACTTAATAATTTTACATGTTCAAAGGCAGGAAGTTCTGCATTTACACCGTGATTTTTTGGATATAGCCCTGTTAAAAGACTCATGTGTGCTACAGGGGTGAAAGTCCGAGGGGTATAAGCCAGCTCAAATAGAACTGCGTCTTTAGCAAACTTATCCAAATTAGGACTTGTAGGCAATGAATAGCCATAAGGCAATAAATGGTCGGGTCGCAGAGCATCGCAGGAAATAATAAAAACCGAAGGGAATTCTTCTTTGTTCTTTTCATTATTTCTCATTATGATAGGATTGCCCCATACACCGTAGGCATTTGTCAATGCTTTAGAATCCTTCATAGAAAATAGAATTTGAACACTATTCTCTGCATATTTTGTCAAGTCCAATTCAGCAAATCTCCATTCCCGGTCATCCTCTTTCTCAACAGGATTCATTTGATAACGATATATATTTTCATTTTTATCTGGAAGTTGTAAATCTATACTAAATTCTATATTCTCGATGTCCCAACTATTTTGTTCCTGTTTTTGTGGTAAAGCCCCTATCTCTGGATTGTATATCCCAGTATAAAATTGCAACCTATCCCCCTTCTGAATGTTCACCTTTGCTACCCATTTCTTCTCAGAAACAAAATCAATACATAATCCATTTATCATTAATTGACCCAACTCTGAGGTAATATAGGGGATAAATTCAACATTCTTTAACTGCACCTCATCAATATAAGTTTTTACATTTGATATTTCAATAATTATCTTTTTTGTTTTACCGATAAGTGGATTAATCTTATCCGGAAACTTAACTACAAAGGAGTAAGTATGATACTTGCTATCTGGGACTAAAGAACATTTTTCACTTGAAAAAAAGGTTTGATAATTTGTATTTCCTTCTGCCCAACCCCATCTAATAAACGCTGCCTCTTTTGAACTAACTTCTATTTTTATAAATTTATATAAACTTAAATCAATCTGTCCCTTATATTCATAAACTATCTGTGTTGATTCTTTTTCAAGATTTCGTACCCATTGTCTATCATCAATAATTAGATTAGAGGTTGGGGCTTTGCTACTCCAATATTTTTCTGATAGACGAACAATCGAACCATTAGATTCAAAGTGAAAAAATATACATAAAAAAAAGAGTATTAATACTTTTGTTTTTGACGAGAAAGAACTTGACATTTAATGAATTTAAAACTGCCTTTTATTTTATATACCTGATTTTCTCTATTTGCCATATATTTATATAATACAACTTTATACATCTATATATAAAAGTAGTATTACAAATATGTTATATTCATTTAACATTCCTAATGTTTATATTGTTAACAAAAAGTAATATTAAATATTACTTACACCAAATTCTAATAAATAGTCAGATAAATTAAACATGATGAAAAAAAACATTAAAAATATTATAGCCTTTTCTATCGGATGCTTATTTATCCTTTTAATTTTTGTATTTTTTGAGGCAATATTCAGGTATTTTTACAAAGATAATAAAAGAATCATGATTACAAAACCTCAATTAACTACTTGCACAGAGCGAGGAAGAAAAATGGTTTATGGAATCAAAGGAGAAGGAAAAATTACAGTCAAGGAAAACCCAATAATTTTTTCGTTTGAAATTGACAAAAAAGGAAGAAGGATTACCCCTCAAAATAATGATGTGGAAAAGAATTTCAATTGTTTGTTTTTTGGCTGTTCTTTTACCTTCGGAACAGGGGTTAATGATGACCAAACTATGCCTTTTTATTTTGGACAAATACATCCTGAATGCAAAATATACAATTATGGGATTCCCGGAGGTGCTCCACAAGAGATATACCTACAATCCTGCGATAATGAAATTTTTGATGACATAGAGGAAAAACCGACTATCATAATTTATACATTTATTTCAGACCATTTGAGAAGGCTGAGAGGAACTGTAAATTTAATATTTAGAGCACCCAATTGGGTAGGATGTTTACCAAATTTGGCAATAGTTAATGATAACTTAGTATATAAGGGCAAATTTGAAGAAACCAATCCTTATTTATTTACTCTTGGAAATTACTTATCTAAATCATTTGTAATTAAAAAACTATTTGATTTAACCCAGATAGATTATCCTTATCCTTTCACAGATAGTAATTATGATTTCTTACTTACTCTCTTACTTAAGACAAAGGAAAAATTAATAACTTATTTTCCCATATTAGATTTTATTCTATTTGTTTACCCTGAGCATTGCGTCAATCTTGCAACCTGTCCAAAATTACAATATTTTGTTAATCAACTTGAGCAGCAAAAAGACATAACACTTATTTTATGTGATGATGACAAAATGTTGCAGAAATATTTAAAACTTAGGTCTGATGGGAAACATATTATCTTAGATGGACATCCAAGTCCTGAAAGTTATAAATTGTTTGCAGAATGGATAAGTAAAGATTTAAGTAAGCAGGGTATAATTAAGTAGATTCAATTGTTCGGCAACTGATTAAATCTTTTGTATCATAACTTTGACAAAACCTATGGATAATAATTTTTAAGATTACTATGTATTAAAATCATGTTATGGGGGAAGTGTGTTTTTTAATTCTAATCTTTCGTTTGTAACATTAATTACAGATGGTGCGTTGAATTTTTCTATTCCAGACTGACGAGATAACAATCACGATACAATTGAAAAAGTATAAATAGATAAAGCCATTAAATAAAACTATATAATATGACCGTTTGGTAAATAAAATGTTTTCCTCTATGGTGAATAAATGATACATTGTAACAATCTATCCTTATGACAAAAGGGATTGAGTAGTATGTTTAGGTTTGTAATGTTATTATTTGTAACTCTGATGAGTTTTCAAGATATGTATAGCGATGAATTGTATCCACGGCGATTGGTTCGAGAAATGATGAAAGGGAAGAAGGTAGAAAATTTTAAGATAAGTGGAACAGATTGGAAAGTTTTGAGAAGTAATTGTAAATGGGAGCATACAAAAGAAGGTTCATTAAAGATAACAGATATTAAAGGGATAGTCAAAATAAGGTGTAGATTGAAGACTCCCATACACATTGAAGATTATAAATTAGCAATAGTCAGGTTGAAAAGTAAGGGTGAAGGCGAATTCTGTTTCACATGGGAGGACGGATTTGAAATAAATGACTATTTTGGATTTCAACAAAAACAGCAAGTGTATAAAGATAGAGAATTCTATAATCTTAAATTTATGTATGCAGACTTTACACCTGGATTTGGATTAGTTGATGGTTTTTATTTTTTCTTTCCTGAAGAATTGGAGGAGGTAGAGTTGTTTAATATAGAGTTAATTGCACCTGAGACAAAAACTCCGTTACAAATAGGAGTTATGGGTCAGTATATGGACGCGATATATGATTCAAGTGTAGTTTGGGAGTTAGAGAATATAGACAAAGGAGACTATCTCAGATTTTATTTATGTATTTTACCTTTTGAATGGCATGGGAAGTGTAATTGTAGTATTTCAAATGGTGTAAAGTTTAGTATAAAAATAGAATCTGGAGAAAATATAACTGAGATATTCCAGAAGGAATTACAACCGGGAAAAGAAGATAATGGTTTACCATGGGAACCGTTTAGAGTAAATTTAGACGAGTATAGTGGAAAACCAGCGAAACTATTATTTGAGATAGATAATTTAGGGGATAGAACAGGTGATTATGCGTTCTGGGGTAGTCCAGTAATTATAAGAGAAAAGGCAAAAAAGGAGTTACCCAATATATTTTTAATTTCTTGTGATACATTAAGACCAGACCATTTATTACCGTATGGGTATGATTTGCCAACGAGTTATTATTTAGACCAATTCGCAAAGGATGCGGTAATATGTCGTAGGGCATATACGACAATCCCATGTACTCCGGTTGCACATGCAAGTTTATTAACAGGATTATATCCAGAAAACCACAAATTGACAGTAGATTTACCCATAGATGTCAATGTAAAAGTTTTAGGAGAAATATTACAAAAATTAGGATATCATACTTCAGGAATCACAGGGATGAAATGGTGGTTTTTACCTATAAGAGGATTTAGTCGTGGTATGGATTATTATTCTATTCCTGAAAATAATTATAGAAATATTTTTGAGGTGCATTCTGAAGTGGAGAAATTGTTAGATAATTTAAGTGGAATACCTCTTTTCTTTTTTATACATAATTACGATATACATGGAAAATTTAATAGTGGAGAAGAGATATATGACTCCAATGATAATAGATTCAGGTTTTTTACTGATTTGTTCCCTTATGAAGTTCCTGAGGATTTGAAAAAAGAATGTTTACCTTATCCTCCTCTTAATTTATTGGAATACGCAAATGCCCATTATAGAAATTTGGGGTTTATTGAAAACTTATATTTAAAGGCAGGTTATGATAATTGTATCGCTAAGGTAGATTATGCGCTGGGTCAATTGTTTGAATTGTTAAAGAGCAAGGGCTTGTATGATTCCTCATTGATTATAATTGTTTCCGACCATGGAGAATCCTTTGGGGAGCATAATTTGTATCAACATAATGATATATATGAAGCAACGGCGAGAACAGTATCATTAATTAAGTTTCCCAATAATCAATATGCAGGAATGGAAGTAAATGATTTAACAATATTAGAGGATATATTTCCTACTATATTTGATGTTTTAGGTATAGATATAGGTATAAATTTTGACGGGATTCCTTTAAAAAGGTTTCTAGATAATAGACCTGATGATAATAGAGAAATCTTTTCAAAAAACATAATTGAGACACAGATGTCTTTGATTACAAATAAATACAAATTAGTTAAAGACCTAATAAGTCAATCAGAAGAGTTATATAATCTTATAGATGACCCAAATGAAAAGATAGACTTGTCTCTTAGTGATGGTACAGTTCTGGAGCAGATGAAGGATAAACTAATTAAACAAAATTCTGAATGGGAATCGGGTTGGGTTATATGGTTAAAAGAGATTAAGAAACCTTATTCAGTCGAGATAAAATATTATCCCAAAGAAGGTGTAAATAAAATAAATACTGAATGCTTCCAACAAGGTATTGAGTCTGGACAATTATCTAATTATGCTTGTGTAATGTTCCGACCATTTAATTCTAAAAAACAGGGCAAATTATTCTTTCTCGTTAAAGATATTAATGAAGAATTGACATTAGATTTTACTTTTAATAGAGAAGTTTCCTTCATTTCGTCCAACGGTATTAGTAAAGAGCGTAAGAAAAATTGGGTATTTAATTTAAGTCCAGATGCGTCTATGGTATTCGACAAAGAGCCTGATTTCCCAGAAGGTTTAGACTCCCCTTGCTTTGCGATACAGAAGATTGAAGCACAAAAGACTAATCAAGATAAAATAGAACTTCCAACCGAAGCAATTGAGAATCTAAAAGCACTTGGCTATTTAGAATAGAATTATAAAAGTATCCTAAAAAGCATATAATTCTAACAATAAAAATATGAATGTTTTTTATTTGATTTTGATAACTATAAGTATTCAATAAAGATTATAGAATAAGTTAAAAATATGTTATAAGTTGATAAGATACTGCCCATAATGCCACTAAATTTCATCTTATTAGAAAAATTTTTCATAAAGTCTTGTTCAATACCTGAGCATTTCGTTTTATTTATATATTTGTTTATTTTGTCTAATATTTCTTTATTGAATTATCATATATTGGAAATTTAAAGGTAAATATTCTGATGTTACCCTCTCTTTCGTTATATATTATTTTTTTTATTTTTGGCACTCAAATTTGGGTAGAACCTTCATGGGTTTCTACAAATATTGCACAGCCATCAAATTTTTCAAGATATGAAGCACAAATTTCAGCGGCAAAGGGAGAGGAAGAATCCTTTCAGATACACATTTTATCAGACAAAGATGACCTGAATGAAGTTTCATGTAATATAGACAAACTTCCCGCTGGATTTTCTCCACCCAATATCTATCAAATCTATCCAGTAGCAGGAATCCCTTTACCACAGGGAGGTATTGACCGTTCACAAATTTTTCTAGATATTTTAAAACCGTTCCAATCCTTTAATCTTTTGAAAGGTCAAAAAATAGTTCTATGGGTAACTATTAAAATTCCACACGGAATTAAATCGGATTTCTACAAAACAGAATTGCAAATTAATACTAATGGCAAAAAACAGAAAAGAATTCCTATTAATATTGAGGTTTTTGATTTTGAGATTCCAGACAATCCTTCTCTGCCTGCTATAAGTTTTTTAGATTGGCAAACACTCGCATTGATTAACAGACAATCACCATCATCAAGCGAATTCTGGATAAATCTTTTCAAATTTCTCCATGACAAAAGAATTGCAACATCTTTGGGAATATACCTGCAAAACAACTCTGATGACCTTTCTATCCCACCTGATTTATGGCAAAACTTTTTAAACTATTTAGAAACTTCCTCTTCCCAGGATTTAATAGATATAAATCCTCTTCTTTTACCTTCTGGTCCTTTAGACACTGTCCGTTCTCTTAAACCAGGTGAAACGGCTATACTTGACCAGATAAGAGAGCATAATCCGCAATCCGTTTTAAGCACCATACTATTTGCACCGACTCGTTTAGAACAATATGACTCCTTACGGAAATATTTAGGTTCGCTTTCAGAACAAGTCCCGTCCGTGGTCAGGATTTTATGTAGTCCGCCTTTCCCACAATTTAACTTTTATACTGACATCTGGGCTTTACCTTATAATTATTTTTCCCCAAATTTAATGGAACGGCTTACCAGAGGCATTTCCATTGCAGATGGAACTACCACCCCTGTAAAATCTGTTTCTGCTTCCTCCTGTGGTTTCCTGCCTGGTTCTTATCCATCTATATTGTGTTCACCATGGAATATTGTAGATGGCTGCTGCTATATGGGTTGGCTTTCTTTACCAGTAGACAAAGAAGGCAAGAAAGAATGGATTGAAATCCAATTAAAAGATAAATACATTGGAGAGCGATTAGTTATTGTATGGGGACCAGCCCAGAGACCACAATATATTGAGGTTTCTATATCAAGAGATGGAACCCACTTCTTGCCAACATCTATCAATTGGAAGCATGTTACAGGTGGCATTTTTGAATCTCCTGTCTCTTATGGAACTTTCAAATATAAATCCGATTTTGTGGCAATTAGACTTGAATTTCCAAAAATGAAAAAAGGTGATATTGTATTTATCCAGGAAATTCGACTAAATCCAGATGAACAAACACCTGAACCTCGAATTGCACCCGTAATTACTCCCTGGCTATGGCTAACTCCTGAACAATACCCATCTCTCCGCTGTGATACCCTTCCCATCGAATCTCGACTCATCCCCTGGATTTGCTGGAACTCCGGATTCAAAGGTATTATCCTTACCCCTATTATCTCATGGGATAACATTACTACAAAGACGCAATGGACAGGGGATTTCCTTTTCCAACCTCAAAACTCATTGCAGTTGACTTCTTTACTCTATCCCAATAAAGAATCTTATGCTACCTCTGTTAAGTTAGAGCGTTTCAAAGATGGCATGGAAGATTACGAGTACCTTGTATTACTTGCAAAAAAAGCAAGGTCCGAAAAGTTAAAAAATGCTGAACTTTACAGTTGTTTAGCAATGCACCCTGAACAGTTTATACCATGGAATACTACCTCAGATGATTTTATTACAGAACTTATAAAAAAAAGGACTATGATAGGATATGAATTAAGCAATAAAGAATCACCATATCCAAAAAAAGAAAAAGAGAAACAGGTTAAAACACAAAAAGAAAATCTGCCCATTTCTCCCAATCAAAAAGTGCAAAAGAATTTTACATTCAAACCAAAAACAAATTAGTAATTACAAACATTAGACAAAAAATCACCTTTGTAATAAAAAACCATTACCTTTATTTATTTTTATCTGTGTCTTTTTATAGTTATTGTAGATTGATTTCTATCTGCAAATTTACTCCTGTTCTTACCCATGCATTTGTTACGGTAATATTCGTAGGACCATCTCCCTTTGCCTTCATAATAGTAGAGGAACGGGGTTCTAAACGCTGTGAACCTGAAAGCACAGGACCCCTGCACTTCAAATACCACGGGATATTAGATACATTCTGTATCTCTAATTTTCCCTCTTTCTTTTCTGAATTAACAATTTTTATTTTGTCAAATTTGACACAAGACAGAAACAGTTGCGATAGCCATTCCTCTCTGCCACCTACCATATCTGCTATCCAGACCACTGTTCTTTTATTATCAAGTGCCTCACGAACACCCTGTATACTTTGTTCTTTTGCAAAAACCAATGTCATAGGTCTTTGAAACTTTTCAATATTAAACTCACCCACAATCAATCCATGCAAATCACTATTCCCCATTAGCGTCAGGTTATTTTCCAGCCCCCAATCTATCACATACGGATACCAATCCGAACCGTTAGATACTTCAACCCCATGTAAATAGCCTTTATCTAATAATTTCTTTTGAAATTCAAAATTATTTCTGGTCGCCGTATTAAAATCTGGATGATTCCATTGAATAAAAGCACCTTGTTTTGCTGCATTTTCTATAGCCGTAAATGGGTCTTCATTATCAACTGCATTTACATCATTAAGAAATAAAGCGTTAAAATGTCCATAAGGCTGTTTCCGCGTAATCTCACACCCTTTTATGAGAATAATTCCATACTTTTCTGCTTCTACCTTTGCCAATTCATAAGCAGTATTGTCATCTCCACTTAAAAATGGTCTATCTATGGGACCCTCTACATGGTCAGTAATAGCCATAACATCCAATCCTGATACCCATGACTCAATTACTCGCAAATCGGGCCAGACATAGCCATCGGAAAAAACAGTATGTATATGAAAATCACATTTTAGCACAATATATTCACCTACATTCGGAATCATTATTTCTCGCCGAATAATAGGTCGTTCTAACTGTGTTAAAGTTGTCGGTGAATAATCATCTGAAACAACAATAGTGCAAATACTCAATAAAATAAATAAAAAAACCCCAAACCTATAAATGTTACTAAAAATTAACAATCTCTTTCCCATCGTTTTACCCTTTCTTTGTAATTATAATTCACCTAAAAACACTTACTTTTGACCTACTCTAAAAAAATAAGTTTCATCTCAAAATAAAGAAAGAACAACAAAAGATTTTTAATCAACCTTGGCTTTTACCCTAATTTTAATTCCAGTTGCTAAAAAATTAAGAAGAAAAATAGCAAATTACAATGAGTGTTCCTCTAATTTTCTACTCTTGAACAAAAATTTTATTCTTTTAATACCTTTTCAACATATTGTTGAGAAAAAGGTAAAATATTAAATGTCGGGCACATATATTCTATTGAATTATTATGCTGAATAACTTTATAATGTTTATTGTTACTAAATACAGTGGACTAAACTAAAACCAGAAAGGGTTGATTTTTTATAAAAGTTAAATATGAATTCAGAAATTAAGAAAATAGAAGATAAAATATGGTCTCTTTTGCGTGAAAATCGGCAAGAAAAGGTTTCCAAGACTATTATTCGAAGAAAATTGAGTCGTCAGGGCTTCAAATCTTCGGATATAGAGGATGCCCTTAATCGAGTTTGGAAGGAACGGAGGGGAACACAAAGAATACAGAAAATAGATACGCCAAAGTCTATCCCCACAAATTTTTACCTATCTGAGAAAGACCGAATGCGGCTTAGTGACGAGTCTTATCTCGCCTTACAACGGCTACATTTTTTTCAGATGATTACCCCGTTAGACCGAATTTTACTACTTGAATGGATTGAGCAGATTCCAGGCAGAATCACATTAGAAAAATTGGTAGAAATTGTAGAATTAGCCTTGGGACCCCGCTATTCTTACGAAGTTATGAAGATGATTATAGGGGTAGCAATCGGAGATGAATCTGTGTTTATGTAGGCTTAAGTCCATTGAGTTCTATAAATGACCTTAACTGGGGATAAGACTTTTATTTATAGTCTGGGCAGGAAATAAATGCTGTAATTCTAATCAAAAAAAATAATATTATGCAAAACAATGTTATATATAAGTAACATGAATTTGATAATAGAGAGAGTGTTTTAACTAAAATATTCTTTAACTTTATTCTGTCCTCTTTTGAAAATTGGAGTTTAACATGAGTAGACATTTGGTTATCGTTGAGTCGCCAGCAAAGGCGAGAACTATCAATAAATATTTAGGGAAAAATTACCATGTAGTTTCGAGTTATGGACACATACGCGACTTGCCACAGGAACGATTAGGGGTAGATTTGAATAATGGTTTTAAGCCAGAATATACCATTCTTCCAAAATCCAAGAAGATAGTAAGTGAATTAAAAAAAGAAGCGGAAAAAACAGATAAAATTATTATCGCTTCCGACCCGGACCGAGAAGGGGAAGCCATTGGTTGGCATATTGCTGAAATTCTCCATTCTACAAAGAAACCCGTAGAACGAATTACCTTCAATGCTATAACAGAAAAAGCCATCAAGGAATCTATCAATCATCCACGAGATATTGATATGAACCTTGTATATGCACAGCAAGCACGACGAATATTAGACCGCTTGGTTGGCTATAAACTCAGTCCGTTAGTCCAGTGGTCTGTTCGCAAAGGATTAAGTGCAGGGCGCGTCCAATCGGTTGCAGTCCGATTGGTCTGTGAGCGTGAAGCAGAAATCCGAAATTTCGTTTCTCAGGAATATTGGACTATTGAAGGACTATTTGCCAAACAGAATGGTGAAAATTTCAAGGCGAAACTTGTCAAGATAAACAATGCCGAGCCACAACTCACAAATGAAGAAGAAATCAAAAAAACTATATCCCAACTGAAAAATATTAATAACTTCTATGTAGATAACATCGAGGAAAAAGAGGTTCGACGCAATCCATTTCCTCCTTTTATCACCAGCACTCTTCAACAGGAATCTTCCAGAAAACTACATTTTGCACCGGAGTATACAATGCGATTAGCACAAGAATTGTATGAAGGTATGGATATAGGCGATGAAGGTGCAGTCGGTTTAATTACCTACATGCGAACCGATTCGCTACGAATAGACCCAGAGGCAATTTCTGAGGTGCGTGGTTTTATTAAACAAAAATTTGGAAATAAATATCTACCCGACACACCTAACTATTATCGTTCAAAGAAAGGTGCACAGGACGCACATGAGGCTATTCGCCCCACTTCTGCTAGCAGAACCCCTGAAGAAGTAAAACCATATCTTTCGGAAGACCAGTATAAATTATACACCCTCATCTGGCAACGATTTCTTGCCTCACAAATGTCCCCGGCAATTTACAAACAAATTACAGTTGAAGTAGAAGGACGACAGAAAGAATTTATATTCCGCGTTACAGATACAACACCTATCTTTGACGGATTCACAACCATCTATGAGGAGACACAGGAGGATACAAATGGCGATGAGGAAGGTAGTAAACAGAAACTGCCGTCTCTTCAAATTAATGAAGAACTCCAGGGTAAAGATTTCACCGGTACTCAACATTTTACAAAACCTCCTGCACGATATACCGAAGCGAGCCTTATTCGTGCGTTAGAAGAAAAGGGTATTGGCAGACCAAGCACTTATGCCCCTACTATGAAAACCATTCGTGACCGTGGCTATGTAGTGCGAGAAAAAGGCAGATTAAAACCTACACCATTAGGCGAAGAAGTAAATCGCCTACTAACACAACTTTTCCCCGATATTTTAGACTACAACTTCACGGCAAAAATGGAAGAGGATTTAGATGATATTGAAGAAGGGAAATTAACCTGGCAAAATCTTTTACAGCGATTCTATGATGCTTTCAAAAACAATCTGACAGAAGCACAAAAAAACCTCGTTCGAGAAATATTCGGTAAAGATATTCTTTGTGAAAAATGTGGAGCCGTTCTTGAAGTGCGTGAAGGGCGATATGGCTTTTTCCTTGCATGTCCAAATTATCCAGAATGCAAATTTATTAAATCTCTACCAAAAGTATTAACTCGTAAAACGGACAAAAAATGTCCCAATTGCGGGAAACCACTAAATCTTCGCTATACCAAATCAGGACCTGTTCTACTTTGTTCTGGATACCCGGAATGCAAATCTATCTACGCATTCAATGAGAACGGCGAATTAACGCAAATTGCTATTCAAGAACCAGTTAGAACCGAAGAAAAATGTCCAAAATGTGGAGCAAATCTGCTCATTCGCAAATCAAAGAACAATGAGGAATTCTATGGTTGCGAGAAATATCCAAAATGCCGTTTCACAAAGCCAATGGAATTAGATATTAATTGCCCAAGAAAAGGCTGTGACGGAAAATTGCAATATCGCATGAGTAAACGCGGTCGCTTCTTAGGCTGTTCAAAATATCCCGATTGCCAGATTATATTGAACGGTGAAATTCAGAGAGATATTCCTTGCCCTAAATGTGGACATTCATGGACACTAATACAGAAAAAACGAGATGGGAAAAAGGTTCAGGTCTGCCCAAATCCAGAATGCAAACATCAGATTACTATCGAAGAAACTCCTGATACCAATGTAAGTGAGATTTAATCGGCAGGTAAGACCCTGCTAAAATATTCTTACTATGATTGACGCATCACTGGAAATTTTCTTTGAACATTTGCGGGTTGAAAGAGGGCTCTCTGCACATACCATTCGTGCGTATGAAAGTGATTTGGAACACTTCTGCGATTTCATTCACAACAAAAAAGAAGCCTTTTCTCCTGAGGCAGAGGAAACACGAAAACAACGCATTACTGCCAGCCTTGATGACCTACAAAAAGCAACCCGAAATGATATTCGTAGTTTTCTGGCTTATATGCAAAGTTTTGGCGGCTCCACAAAAACGGTCTCTCGAAAACTTTCTGCTTTAAAAACTGCTTATCGGTTCTTTGTCCGTCAAGGACTTATACCAAACAATCCTGCTTTGACCATACGAACCCCAAAACAACGACGCGATTTGCCTGCGGTCTTATCAATTGATGAAACACTGCAATTACTCAATTCGGTTGATGGTGAAGACCCCATATCTGTTCGAGACCGTGCCTTATTAGAAGTCCTTTATTCAACAGGTATGCGTGCTAACGAATGTGCTACATTAAGGCTATCCTCACTTGATATAAGTTCAGGACTCATTCGTGTATTCGGAAAACGACGGAAAGAACGGCTCGTTCCGTTAGGCTCTTATGCAAAGCAATATTTGACAAAATACCTATTTATTAGATTTGAGTTAGGACAACCAGACCACGACATTGTTTTTGTAAATACACGAGGTGGACCCCTGACAACACGAAGCATACAACGAATCATAGAAAAGTATGCAAGGAAAGCGTTACCCTGGCGAGATGATGTTACGCCTCACACACTTCGGCATAGTTTCGCTACACACATGTTAGATGGTGGTGCCGATTTACGTGTTGTTCAGGAAATTTTAGGTCATGAACAACTATCAACCACACAAATCTATACACATATCAGTATTGAACATCTCCGTGAAGTCTACTTAAAATCGCACCCTCACGCCTAATCCGTATAATAAATTCCAATAGAGAGAAATTAGAGAAACTTATAATCATGTTTTAAAAGTGTTTTTTAGAATTAAAACTGAAAAAGACAAGTTCCTACATTTGTGAATTATTCATAAGTTATATGATATTTTCGAGGACAAGTTTTTGAAAAAAGTATACAATGTAGGTTAAAATATTCTCTATACAATTTTGTATTTTTTAAAAAATTGATATAGATAAAACATATTAAAATAGGTTATAAAATTACAATAATGAAAGAAAAATCTGAAAGAGCCATTGAGGAACTAAAACTTCTACTTGGAATAAGTGAAATATTAGACCGTAGTTATGACCTCCGAGAAGAACTTTACCCTGTCTTACAGGCAATTTCAAATCATACAGGGATGTTGCGAGGCACTATAACATTACTTGATAAGGACAAAGGGGAATTACAAATTGAAGCCGCTTATGGTCTTTCCAATGAGGAATCAGAACGCGGTGTTTATAAAGTTGGAGAAGGGATTATTGGTAAAGTGGCTCAAATGGGTAGACCTATGGTAGTACCTAAAGTATCCCTCGAACCTATGTTCCTTAACAAAACAGGTTCGAGAAAAAATCTGCAAAAAGAGGAAGTATCTTATATCTGCGTTCCTATTAAAGTTGAAAATCTAGTTTTAGGCACTTTAAGTGCTGACCGAATTTATTCTGATGATGTGTCGTTAGATGAAGACCTTCGGGTCCTAACAATTATTGCGTCTATGATTGCACGGGCAGTTCGATTAAGAATGAAAAATGAACAGGAGAGGAAAACACTACTGCTCGAAAATACACGACTTCAAGAGGAATTGAAAAGGAGGTTTCATCCTTCAAACATGATTGGCAGTTCGGGTGTTATGCAACAAGTGTATAATTTAATTCAACAGGTGTCCATGACAGATGCTACGGTTCTTATTCGTGGTGAAAGTGGAACAGGAAAAGAATTAGTTGCATACGCAATACATTTTAATAGTCATAGGGCAACCGGTCCTTTCATAAAAGTAAATTGTGCAGCCTTACCTGAATCAGTTGTTGAGAGTGAATTGTTCGGGCATGAACGAGGTGCCTTTACAGGTGCCTATCAACAAAGAAAAGGTAGGTTTGAAATGGCTCATGGTGGAACTATATTTTTAGATGAAATTGGCGATTTACCCCTGACCATTCAAGCAAAATTGCTTCGTGTCCTACAAGACAAAACATTAGAACGCATTGGTGGCACTGAAACGCTTCGAGTTAATGTTCGTGTGATTACCGCAACCAATCGTGACCTGGAGAAACTGGTCAAAGAGGAAAAGTTCCGGGAAGATTTATATTATCGCTTAAATGTGTTTCCAATATTTATTCCTCCACTTCGCGAACGGAAAACAGATATATTAGAATTAGCCAACTATTTCGTAGAAAAATATAGCCGTGAAAACAACAAGTATGTCCGTCGAATTTCTACCCCTGCAATTGATATGCTTATAAGTTATCACTGGCCCGGAAATGTCCGCGAACTGGAAAACATTATTGAACGTGCTGTAATTTTAACAACTGATGATGTTATACATGGTCATCATTTACCTCCTACCCTCCAAACGGCACAGGCTTCTAATACAGTGATGAAAGGTAAATTAGAAGAAACCCTTGAACGCGTAGAAAGAGAAATGATAATTGAAGCATTAAAAAATACAAAAGGGAACAAAGCAAAAGCAGCTAGGGAATTAGGAATTACAGAGCGAATTATGGGCTTACGCGTAGAAAAACTTGGAATTGACCCAAAACAATATAAACCCCGTTCAGCAAGCCATTCATTAAAATTATAATAAATTGAAAGGTAGATTAATTATGAGTGAATTTAGAGGAACTACAATTATTGCAGTTCGACGCAATGGCACTGTTGCAATTGCCGGTGATGGCCAGGTCACACTGGGCGAAACCATTGTAAAAGGAACGGCAACAAAGATAAGAAAATTATATGGAGGAAAAGTACTTGCTGGCTTTGCTGGTTCCGTTTCGGATGCCTTTGCACTGTTCGAACGATTTGAAGGCAAACTTGAAGAATATCGTGGGAATTTAACCCGCTCAGCAGTTGAGTTGGGAAAATTATGGAGAACAGATAAATACCTAAGACAATTAAATGCAATGCTTATTGTCTGCAATAAAGAAGAATTTTTATTGGTATCAGGAACAGGAGAAATCATAGAACCGGATGACGATATTCTTACTATTGGGTCTGGCTCTGGATTCGCTTTAGCCGCAGCACGCGCCTTGATGAAATATACAAATCTATCAGCAGCAGAAATCGCTACTGAAGCATTAAAACTCGCTTCGCAAATTTGTATATACACAAATGAAAATATAACTGTTGAAACATTATAATTTTTTTATTATTTTTTTGTATTTATATTTTAAAATAATTAATCGTTCTGAAACCTTAATAAATTAAGGTTAAGTTCGTATCTGTCCATTAAAAGTATTAGAGGGATTTTTGAGACATTGTGATAGACGATGTAATATCATTTCTTTTGTAGAGGTAGATAGTAATTTAACTTATTTCCATTTATTATATCTGTAACATTGATAATGTTTTTAAACATCCAATCCGATACTTACTAAAATCAAAGAGTCATAGTTTCACTCAGTCGGATTCTAAAGGGTACTGGAAACAGAATAAAAGATGTAAAAACATTTTACCTGCAACAAACAGAATATATGAGCAAAATTATCCCCATATATTGCAAATATTGTAAATATATTCAATTTATCCGACAAAAAGTTGTTAATTTATAAAGTAATTTTTGATAATGAGGGCGAAGAATTTTGCGTCATGGTATTCATAAGCCTTTCTTTTCATCAATTTGATTTTGTTGTTAATTCCTTCTAATCTGCTGGTATGATGAGATGGGGGCAATGGTTAAGAATGCAGTAAGCATATACTTTACCTATAAGTGAAAGTAATGTTCACTTCATTTTATATTACCTAGCAACTTTTCTGAATAAGAACTACAAAGAAAAAGTTTAAAGTAATAGATTGTTATATGGATTTATTTGACAGAAGGAATACAGGTCTGTTAAATTCACCTCTTGTGCAAATCAATTTTACCACTTTTCCCAATTCAGGTTTCCTTGCAACGACCCATTTCCAGTCTTCTTCTCTGATAAGGACAAAAACAAGGGCTTCTTTATTCACAAGAGTATAAAAATCATTAATTTCTCTGTTTATTAACTGTTCAATTTGGTCTAGCATCTGGACTTTTCCCACTTTTTCTGCTTCTTCTCTTATTTTTTGTAATGCAGAATTTATTTGTTCTATTTCTTCTGGTGTAGGTGAAAAGGTATCTTTGAACTTTATCTCTACTGCTTTGCGGGTATATGCCTTATGTATCTCACTAATAACTTTTAAATATTCATAAGGCTCAGATTCGGGTAAGGAGATTTTTCTCAAATCCTTTTCATCGAAAAAGGGATTAATAAAATGTTTGGCATAAAAAGTATATTCTTCCTCCTCGAAACCGAAACTATATGCCTCATATTCAACCTTCTGCTTACTTAAAAGTCTCATAGGTTCACAAAAGTTGCGGACTGACTTTATTGTGTTGACAGAAGGGAAAACAATTAACGCAGTGAAAAATAGGTATAGCGACACATGTTGAGGGATTTGTTTAAGGATAGAACGCACCTGAGAATGTTTGAAAAAGTCAAATAATGTATCAACAATTGCTACAAGTGCTACGACACTAATAATGACCCAGTATGGACTCCATATTCTTGCAAATTCTGTGCATAATACAGCAAATGGGACTATTGCTAAAATGAGGAGAACAACTAACCATAAAATTCGTATTCCTCTTTTCCAGCGTAATGTAGAAGCCTCTTCAAATGATTTCAAACTTAGTGCTGTTAGAATGGCAATTGCAGGGAAAATGGGTAGTAAATATATTGCTCTTTTACCAACGGCGATGGAGAAGAATATAAATGCAGGGATAATCCAGAACAGTAGAAATCGAATCCCTTCACTTTCACTTCGATTTTTCCATACCCACGGGATTATCCATAGCAGGAACAGAGACCAGGGAAACATATCAACAGGCACAGAAATAAGGTAATACCATGGTGGTTGTGGATGAGCAACACCATAGATGAATCTACCCAATGTTTGTTTGAACAAATCGGAACCAATAATATGGCTTGCCTCTCTTTCCAATTGTTCCGCACTTGCCCATCTGGCATAAGCATACCAGACGGCGTATATAATGATAACCGCAGCAAACCCTTCTAACGGATGTATCTTAAAAATTTTCTTTTTTTCTTTCCAATAGAAACTAATAAGAAACAAAACAGGGAAAACAAGTGTGCCTGGTCCCTTGGCAAACAAAGCACCCAACAAGCAGAGATACATCAATATAAGCAGGTTTGTTGACTTTTTCTCTGAGTAATACCATTTATGGAAGCAGTATACAGCACCCAGAAGCAATGCAGTTAGAAGCATATCTATCTGTCCAAATCTTGCTTGCCACCAGACCCGTTGCATGGTCATAAAGATTAGTGCAGAAAGCCATGCCATTCCCCGCCCAGCAATTTTTCTTGCAAGGAGGTAAGTCAATAGAACGGCTGCTACACCACTGAGCACAGACGGCAATCGTGCTGAAACTTCTGATACATCACCAAACGGATAAGAATATATAAGCATTAACCACATAAGTAAAGGTGGTTTTTCAAGATACGGTCTCCCGTTAATATGCGGGACAAGGTGGTTATTTAGCACCTGCATTTCACGGGCTACTTCTGCATATCGAGGTTCGTCTGGCGACCACAGGTCATATCCCCAGATATTTATTCCAAACAACACTACCGCCCACAACGCAAGCAATATTATATCCCTGATATACTTGTTATCTTTATCGTTTTCCATTAGAAAGCCAATTAAAATTGAAGGGTTTTAATTACGAATTAAAAAATCAAGAACTATTATAAACAAATTACATGGCTTTTTAAACTTATTCCTATCCTTGAAATTTTCAGCAAATTTTTGATAAACAAGGATAGATAAAATTACATCTTTAAAAATTATGTTGAGAAAATTTCTATTGTATAGTAAGGTTGTAATGTATCAATCTTTTCAACAGGTTCTTTTGAACCCCATGCAAATAAACTTATTACCATTTTTTGAGGAGTTATATCTACAATTGCAAAACCATCTTTTTCTAATGGTTTAAGTTTTTCTATCATTTTAATAGTGTCAGGCACTCGAAGAGCATTTATTCGATATTTCGAGTGAAATCCAAAATCATCTGTCCCGAGCGGTCCTGTAAGAACAATATTTATTGGATTTGAACTTAGGTCGAGTTCAGCACTGTTTGTCATTATTCCATAGCCTATTGCATGATGGTCTCCGCAGAAAAATACAGGCTTTTGCTTCATCGCATTTGCAGATTTTAGTATCCTGTTATGCTGTTTGAACCATCCGTCTTGCCACATATATTTATCAGTGGGATACCATGTCATCCACTTGCCTGCGACCCAGCCAAAGTGGATTGCTGGAATATTAACGACCCAGTGAGCTTCTTCCTTTTCCATTCTTTCCTCAATCCACTTTTCAGCAATTGGATGTGTTAGATATGCCTCACTTCCATTCAGGGTAATGAACCGCCTACTTTCATAGAGTAGTCCTTCAAATAGTTTACCCCACCTGACAACGCTATAAGTGCATTCAGAAGTTTTTGATGGTCTGTCATTAGAATCATAACTGGGAAGGTTATTGGGCGGTTCAACCATTGGGATAAGTTCTGGGAGATATAGATACTGTGCGGTTCGTGCAAGGTCTATATGAAATTTGTCAGGTGGGAAGGGAATGCCTGCTTTGATATAAGGATTTGGAGCATTCAAAGTGAGAATTTGTAATAACAAACAAATTGCACAGAATTTATTTTTCTCTACTGCGTCATCATTCTCAAAATAGTCATGGTCATCCAACAAAAAATATGATGGTGTAGATTTGAGGGCTGTACCAAACAGATATGCAATCTGAGGTCCTACTGCATTTTTTAAAACCTCCTCATTTTCAGTTCCAAGAACCTGTTTATTGCTATTAAATTTTCCAGAGTAAGATATAGACCTAGTAAGTTGACCCTGTCCCTTTGCACTTATGCCTGAACTCAGGTCGTAGTAAATCTGGTCGCCAGTAGAAATGAGTATATCAGGTTTGAAAGACAAGGCTCTGTTGAGAAGTTTTTGCCTGACTGTTAATGGAATATGCTGTGTAAATAACCAGGTCTGGTATACATCATGACCACCCGGACAGGTAAATATGAGAATCTTAAACCTGTCGGGCATCGAATCAGGGTCAGGCAAGGTTTTAATGTTCCACGGGTCTGTTAATTCTTTGCCACTTGTATCTTGAATAATAAGATTATATGTGGTTTCAGTCTGCAAATTTTGAATATCAAATAGCCAGAAATATCCATTAGTATCTGTCATTACACCTTCAAAGATTCTTCCATCAACGGATATTTTAAGTGGCTCTGAAAAAGGTTTTGCGACGGATACTTTTATTATTATTCTGTTATGAGATGCGGTTGGAATTAAATGTATAAGTGGACCTTGTTCCCAATCTTTGTCAGGATGATTCGTAGTGAGTTCAATTTTGGGGTGCGTATTATTGTATATTTCATATATTATCAATCCGAGAAAGAATAATATTACTATCAGTAACACCTTGTGATATTTTTTCATTTTTGACCTTGTTCGTGTAAAGTTAAAATTTTATGAGACATCTAAAAAATTAGACTGGTGATATTTATTATAGAGAACAGAGATAAGTAAAAACATCAAAAATTAAGTAGATGTAAAATGTATTGTTTTTGATTTGCTCATTAGATTTAATAGATTTGTGATTGGGGCTCTTAAATTTATGGATAGCACTATCAAAAAAAATAATAAGGTAGTATGGCAAGAGATGTCGTATTGTCTATTATAAAGATTAAAGACTCTTTTCAAATGTTTTATTAGAGATTAAAGGACCACTATAAATAACATGAAATAACATGCTCTAACAATCTTTTTCTCTCAACAACTATTTTAATAAAACTTTACACATTAATCATTTTTTAAGAGGATACGATGATTTTATTAATAGTTAAGGTTGAAAGAAAAAGAATGACCATAGTTTTATTTTTTGGATAATTGACATTCTCGCATCTTTTAAGTTAGCACCTTCTATCCTGGAATTAGATAGATTAACCCCGATTAGATTGGCTTTTTCGAGATTTGCACCTGTGAGGTCTGTATGTTGCAGTTGAGCGCGAGAATAACTTGCTTCACTGGAATGAACATGTTTTAAGATGGCAGAACTTAGATTTGCCCCGGATAAATCTGCTTCAACGAGGAAAGCCTCATGTAGGTTTGCTGCACATAGATTTGCACCAATTAATTTAGCATGATGAAAGTTTGCACGAACAAGACAGGCTTGTTTTAGATTTGCATTTGTTAAATCTGCGCCTGAGAAGTTTGCAGAACTCGCATTGACTTCACGAAGGTCTGCACCTCTAAGTTTTCCTGTGGTGAAATCTGCGTCTTTTAAGTTTGCTCCTCGCAAGATTCCTTCGGAAAGTTTGCAACGGAATAATACACAATTCATTAAATCAGCATTGACAAGTCGTGTCTTTCTCATAGTAGCGTCGGTCAAGTTAGCATGCCTGAGTATAGCCTTCTCTAAATTTGCTTCTGACAGGTTTACATCTGTTAAATCGGCTGAAATAAGATTTGCTTCTTCTAAATTTGCGCCAATCAAATTAGCACGAATTAGTTTTGCCCCCATTAGACATGAACCCTTTAAACTTGCAAACCTTAAATCGGCATCCATTAAGTCTGCCTTTGTCAAATCGTAACCTGCAAGATTGAAATGCGGAAGAGTCAATCCTGTGAGGTCAAGGATAGAGTTTGGATTTAAGGCTCGCCATTTATTTACGGCTTCAGGTCCCTGTTTTACTATTTCAACATGTGATATATTAGCCATAGTCTTACAATATTTTATATGATGAAAGATTAATTTTAATTTTCTGATTAAATTATATAAATAATAGTGATAATATTCAACATAATAAATATATTTTAATATTATAATAATACTAATATAATGACTTGATAACATTGAAAAATTAAATTATATAAAAGAAAATATAGATAATTAATATTTTTTATAGATAATACTTTTAAATGAGATATGTATTTTTATAAAAAGATGGTTGTTTTATGGAGGTGTAATTTTCCCTAACACAACGGGATGTGAAGCACCAGTGACTTGTGGGATGTTTGCAGGTGTTCCGCATATTGTTTCATTTCCCAGGATAGCAAAGGAAAGTGCTTCCCGACAGGAATTAGGTATTCCATACTGGTCGCTTGTGAAAACAGGAATAGGGGCAAAACTTCGTGCAAGCCACTTATATATAGTTCTATTTTTTGCCCCACCTCCTCCGATAATAACATGTTCTACAGTATATTGAGGTTTTACAAATCTTTCGTAAGCGTCAGCAATACTCCGAACCACAAGTGTAGTTACAGTAGCCACAAGGTCTTCTATTGGATATTCTTTCCTGCTTGCGAGGGCATCGCGTAAGTAGGCTTCTTCACCGAATTCTTCACGGCTGGCTGTCTTTGGGGGCACTTTAACAAAGAATGGATGACCTAATAGATATTCTAAAAACTCATCAATAACTTTTCCATGCCTTGCCATACGCCCATCACGGTCCATGCTTTCAGCACCCCGTGTAAGAAGGCGAACTGCTGCATCAATAACCATATTTCCTGGACCAGTATCGAAGGCAAATATTTTGTCAAAATCAGGGTCAATTACTGCCATGTTTGTTATTCCTCCAATGTTGATACAAAGGATGGAACGGTTAGAACGTCTGAAAAGTATCCAGTCTGCATAAGGCATCAACGGAGCACCCTGCCCTCCTGCTGCCATATCACGAGCCTTGAAATCAGAAACAACAGGGAGTCCTGTATGTTCTGTTATTACTGCAGGTTCACCTATTTGCAATGTTCCAATCTTAGAAAAGGTTGGAGGTACGAAATGAGCAACAGTATGCCCATGCGAAGCAATTAAATCAACTTCAACATTTTGCTCCTTAGCAATCTTTATCATCTCTAACGCCGCTTGAGCCAACAATTCCCCTAATTGAAAATTTAACTGACAAACTTCGCGGTCAGTCTTATGTTCCGATAATAAGGTCAATCGAAAATCTTCATTATAAGGAAAAGTGTTTGAAGCGAGAAGCCGCATAGCCATTTCAGGTCCTGTGCCTTTAAGCCGAACCAAAACTGCATCAATCCCATCACAGGAAGTACCAGAAGTAAGACCAATAATGTAGCGAGGAATTTTTTGTTGAAGCGATGTTAAGTCAAACATAAATCAATCTACCTTATATAAATTCAATCTATTCTTTACTATATAATATTATATAATTTATTGACATCTTTATCAATAATAAACATTTTTATTCAATAATTCAAAATTTTAATTTAAGTTTTACAAATCATTAAAATATTTTACAATGATATACAGTTCTTTTTCCTCTATAAAAGTTGCAAAAATTATAACCAAATTCTGCATAGCTCTTTTATTAAAGACAAATCAATCCTGGAAAAAGTTGCATTTATTTCTATCTCAGGGTGAGGAAAATATATTAGACATAATTAGCAAAATACAAGACATACCTGATTCTGTATGTAACAAGAATAGGTCAGATATATCATTAGAGATTGAAAAATTGGGGTTAAAATGTCAAGACCTTATGAATGCAGAAGGGATATTAGAAAGGGTATTACGGGAAGAATGGAATATTTCTTTTTTTGGAGCGGAGCACTATCCACAAGATTGGCTACTCTTGAAAAATCAAATGCCACCTATTATTTTTTTTAAGGGACTATACAGTAATATAAACCTGAATGCAAGTGTGGCAGTTGTAGGAACAACTAAACCTAATAATGTTTGCAAAAAAATTATTTCAGACTTGATATCTCTTATTGTTCAATTAGGCTGTTTTCATGTTTCTGGGGGCGCTAATGGAATTGATAGACTGGGACATGATAATACAATTCAGTCTGGTGGATTTACACTTGCCATTTTACCTTGTGGTGTGTTTCATTATCCTCTACCTACAAATTGGAAAAAGGCAATTGAAAATAATTCTATGCAGATAATAAGCCCCTGGCTACCTACGGCACACTGGATAAATTCACAGGCAGTGAGAAGAAATCAATTGATTGCTTCCGTTTCGCGAATGGCTTGCATTATCCAGCCTTCACATAAAGGGGGTAGTTTCAAAGTTGCCCAAAATCTGCTTTCACAAAACATGCCTGTTTTCGCTTATAATCCTCAATCTTATGCAAAATTTCTAACTTACCTGCCTAATATATTTCCACTGATTACACCAGATGGTAAATTAAATTATCCTGAATTAGAAAAGTGTTTAAACAAAATTAAAAATATAAAAAATAATCACACTACCGAATTCTTAAATTTATGAAACCATTAAAAAATCATTACTGCCTGATAAAAAATTAGAGGAAAACTTTCTCGTCTTGCTCAAAATGACAAGAGGGGGTTAAATGACAAAATTATTGTTTTAGTTTTATTTTTTTCAAATCGGCAAATTTGACTGAAATTGTCTTTTTGAACAATCCTATCCTATAAATCTTTGATTTCAGTAGGCATGAAATTAGATGTTTAAAAACATCACTACTTCTCTAATATAAAAAAAATGAAGTAAGTTAAATTAGTATCTACATCTGTAAAAGAAAAGATATTGTATCGTCTATCATAATATCTCAATTTTTTTTCTAATACTTTTATCGGATAGGAGTAAGATTCTTACCCCTATTTTTATGTTAAATAAATTGATTTTCCAGAGACTTTTATTAATAAGAGTAGGCACTTATTAGTTGAGAAAATCATTTAAAATATAAAAGTGGGCCCTGCAGGACTCGAACCTGCGACCAAGTGATTATGAGTCACCTGCTCTGACCAACTGAGCTAAGGGCCCACTGCGACAAATATTTTATCAATTCCTGCTATTTTATGCAACTTTCGATGAAGGGTAACAATTCTCGTGCACGCCAGGTATGCCGTAGTTTTCGTAGGGCTTTGGCTTCTATTTGTCGAACTCGTTCACGGGTTACATTGAATACACTTCCCACTTCTTCCAGGGTGCGGGCAAATCCATCTCCTAATCCCCATCGTAATCGGATAACCTTTTCTTCTCGTTCTGTCAGAGTCTTCAGAACTTCATTAATCTTGTCTATAAACAAACTATATTGGGTTGTATCAGAAGGATTTTCAACATTTTCATCTTCAATAAAATCACCAAAGGTGGTATCTCCGTCATCTCCGATTGGTGTTTCGAGACTCATTGGGTCTTGGGATATCTTACGAATAGAGTGCACTCGTTCTATCGGCAGTTCCATCTCGCCGGCTATTTCTTCCATATTCGGTTCGCGTCCATGTCTTTGTATGAGTGCTCGATTTGCTCGTGCTAATTTATTGATGGATTCTATCATGTGGACTGGAATTCGGATAGTTCGTGCCTGGTCTGCTATTGCACGGGTAATTGCTTGCCGAATCCACCATGTAGCATAAGTGCTGAATTTATATCCACGCCAATATTCGAACTTGTCTACTGCCTTAATCAAGCCTATATTTCCTTCTTGAATCAGGTCATCAAAGGACATCCCACGATTTGTATATTTTTTTGCAATACTTACAACCAGACGAAGGTTCGCCTCTACTAACTTTTGTTTGGTCTCGTTAATTCTCTCTTCCTTCTCACGAACCGTTTTAATAAGACCAGAAATCTGGTTTAAATTCATCTGGGCATCCCGTTGTATTTGTTCAATCTTTGCTCTTGCCATTTCAATCCGCTGTGCACATTCATAAAGGTATACCGCATCTGGGTCCTTCTTGCTCTTTCTACCTTTGCCTGAATGTGCCTGCTTAATAATTTCTTCTAATGATAGGTCGAACTCGTGTTCAGTTTGTAAAATCTCATCTTTCGCACTTAATATGCGTCGCTCTAATGCTTTTATTTTTCTGCCAATTTTTACAATTTCATGAGCACATAAAGGGAAATTACTAAGAATTTGATATTGTTTCTCATTCAATTCCTGAATCTGGTTCTGCAAATTCTGGATGAGTTGGATTTTACCTTTTTGCTTTGCACCTTTCTTCGTTAATTTTTCCAACTTCTTTTCTAAAGCATGGATTTGCTGGCGAATTATTGCCAACTGGTCAGCACTTTGAAGTAACTGCTTCTTCAATTTTTCTATTTTAGTCGGGTCGTTACATTCTATAACCCTTGAAGGGTCTAATCGCCCTGAACGGATTCGGGTTGCTATGAGGAAAAATTCATGCACAGTATACGGGGCACTAAGTAGGACTCGAACCAGTTCTTTTTCAGCATCCTCTATTTCTCTTGCGATACTTACTTCCTTCTCTTTAGTCAGAAGTGGCACTTTACCCATGGCTCTCAAATATACGCGAATTCCTTCGTCAGGTCGGGTAGGACCTTTTAATAATTCAGGCTTCTGCACATCCAGCACTGTCAGGGAACCTTTTAAAAGAGGAGCCTTCTCATACCCCAGGGCTCGTAAAGTATCACTTGGACTTTCATGAGCCTCGTAAAACGATTCCAACAGCAATTCTTCGGCTTCTTTCTGAGATTCAGATTCCTTGTTCTTCTGTTCTTTTAATGCCGTTTTCTTTGACATATTTACTCCTAATTTTTGTAACTTAAATATGAGTTAAATTATTCCTCTGTAAGATTAATTTACTTTGAGCCTCTAAAAGTTCTAACAATTTATTCTTTTCTTGATTCTTTTCCGCTGCCCGAATCTTCTGTTGAACATCACTAATTTGTTGATTTAAGTAGTCCATAAGAAATCGGTTTAACCGTTCCATAGCCAACTTTATTAAGTCATCGCTTACTGGTTCTGATAAAAACAATTTCTGGAGAATACTCTTCGCTTCCTCGTCCTCAACAAAGCGTGGGTCAGGAGAATCATTTTCCAATATATATTTTATGGCTATTCCAAACGGTGTTTGAGGAAAAGGGATTTCTTTAAATAATTCCTTTGCTTCTTCTTTTATCTGTTCATTATTTAGCAAAGCGTGCAAAAAATCCATATCATCAATAGAGATATTTCCCGGCCCCAATGAATACACCTTGTTATCCGCAGAATAACTATCCATTAAAAACTGTTCATAGTCACTCTTCACTGCCCAAAAACTTAATTGCAAGGCAGTTGCTATTTCTTTTAAAAAATCCTCTTTAATAGAATTTTCTTCCATCATTGATATTAAACGAAACAATTCACTTAAAATGGTTACTTTGCCCTGTGGAGTAGATAAAAGATGCTGGTTTTGCTGTAGATAAAAAGTAAAGAAAGTTGGAGCATTATGGATAAGTTCTTCCCATTCTGATACAGAATTACTTTGTAAAAAGTCGTCAGGGTCCTTACCATCAGGTAGTGTCACTGCATATACAGTTAAACCAGCCTGTAATAAGACAGAAGTAGCACGCAGAGCAGCTGTGAGTCCAGCACTATCACCGTCATACACTATTACAACACTGGAGACAAACCTTTTAATAAGTCTTGCCTGTTCAGATGTAAGTGCTGTTCCACAAGTTGCAACAACATTCTGAATCCCTAACTGAAAACACCTTAGTAAATCAATATATCCTTCAACAAGAATAGCACTTCCCCGGGAACGAATCGCCTCCTTACCTTCCCAAAGACCATAAAGTGTCCTACTCTTTCGGTATATCTCAGTTTCGGCAAGATTGATATATTTCGGTCCTTCTCCTGTTATTTCTCTACCAGCAAAGGATATTATTTTACCTTCTATATTTCGTATAGGGAATAAAATCCGATTTCTAAAAAAGTCGTAATATCTACCTTCACCTTCTCCTAAACGAATCAGTCCTGTTTTCAACATGAGTTGTTCCGAAAAACCTTTTGATTTCAGGAAACGGTATAAAGAGTATCCGTCAGGCGATGCAAAGCCAATCTTAAATTTTTCTTGTATCTCAGGACTCAAATTCCTTTTATTCAAATATTCCTGAGCGAGTTTACCTGTTAAGGACTTAACTAATTGATTCCGATAAAATTCAGCGGATAATTCAACAATCTTTAATAAGGTCTTTCTTTCGTCTTGAGCGGTAGAATACTCATTTGAGGTTGACTTAAACTTTGGCAAACGAATACCTGCATTATCAGCCAGGGTGTCCAGTGCCTCTGTGAAAGAAACATTTTGTATATTCATTAAGAAAGAAATAGCATCACCCCCTTTACCACAGCCAAAACAGTGGTATATCTGGCGCGATTTTGAAACAATAAAGGAAGGCGTCTTCTCTGTGTGAAAAGGACAGAGTGCTTTATATCGGTCTGAACCCGCAGGCTTTAATTCACAATAAGTTGACACTAGTTGGACTATATCGGTTGAGTTTAATACTTGTTCAACAATATGACGAGAATACAATAGTAGATAAAACCTTCTTAGTTAAGGACTGTTTTTATCATTAAAGACAATCCTACCCCAATTTTGTCAAGTGCAAAAATATTATACCATAAATTAAATAAAAAATCAAATAGATTTAGCAGTAAGAGATTAAAATATCTTTCCCGCTCATCATAATTAACCAACACCTAAATAGAACTGTAATATGAATAAATTTTATTTCTTTTAGGAAAGGTTATATTAATTGCCTGTTTTAGATAATAAAAAAACTCGCTGGGGGCTGCCCAAAAAAGTCAATTTTAGTTAAGTCTACTAATTCAAAAGAGATAAACGAAGACAAAAAAATAGATGTTACTTTATCACTACTGTCCGCTAAAAGTGTAAGGGGATGTAGTCTATTTAGAATAGGGTTAATTGTTGGTCAGGTTCTCTGATACGGGCTCTGAATCTATCATAGTCTCTACAGGATAACAGGTCTATAATGTTCACCATATCCATAGCAGCCTCTTCAAATATCCTCAATAAATCTAATAATGAATAACTATACTTAGTCTGGAATTTTATAAATGAAAGTAGCAAATAATAAATCATAGCAATCCATATCTGAATTAAAACTGCATTTTTTGAGGTTTCAAAGAAAGATTTTATCTTTAAGTTCTGCTTAACCCACTTGAAAAATATCTCTATCTGCTATCTCGCCTTATAAATCTGGGCTATTGTATCTGCAGAAAGTTGAAAATTATTTGTCAGAAATGTAAATTCTTTATTTGTCTGTTCATCTATATATCCAACAAGTCTCAATTTCTCTGGATATGCTTCCTTAGATTCCTCAATTGTAAGTAAAATCTCTACATCAAATATTACACCCTTGTTAGTATCTACCTTATGCTATGCTATA